>SAMEA3663095__coassemble_1631_pt1 | contig 12688 bp, 6 predicted proteins | sample SAMEA3663095__metabat2_high_PE_012 | metagenome-assembled genome bin SAMEA3663095 (sample SAMEA3663095) | pig gut metagenome | biome: pig gut; feature: pig-associated habitat; material: faeces | place: France | collected 2012 | reverse complement strand
CCGCCATACCCCATGCCGTGCTGCTCGGGGTGACGGGGCGCATCTGTCCCAGCAGCTTCTCGCAGGGCTTTGTGGCGATTGTCTGCTTCGCGCTCACCCTCTTGGCCATCACCTACGGTCTGATGAGCGGCACGCTGCGCGGGGTGGCCGATGTGTTCAGCGCGCTCACCGTGGGTGTGGTGCAGTGGCGCTTTGTGTGGCCGCTCTATGTGCTGGCCGTGCAACTTTGGTTCTCAATGAAATTCGTATTAATGCTATGAGTCAAATCAAGAAAATAGTCCTCACCGGCGGACCTTGTGCCGGAAAGACGACCGCCCTCGTGCGCGTCATCGAGCATTTCACCAGCCTTGGCTTCAAGGTGTTCACCATTCCCGAGGTGCCCACGCTCTTCTCCCAGTCGGGCGTCGACTACACCACGCCCGTCTACGACTTCTTCTACCAGGAGGAGAAGGCCACCCTTGAGACCCAGCTGGAGCTGGAAGACCACTTCACGCGCATTGCCGAGAGCTGCGGCATGAACAGCATCATCGTCTGCGACCGCGGCGCGATGGACATCTCGGCCTACATGAAGCCCGGGATGTGGGAGAGGCTGACCCAAGACGTGGGCACGTCGGCCGCCGAGCTGCGCGACCACCGCTACGATGCCGTGCTCCATCTCGTCTCGGCAGCCGACGGCGCGGAGCAGTTCTACACCACCTCCAACAACAGCATGAGGCGCGAGGGCAACAACGAGGAGGGACTGCGCATGGCGCGCGAACTCGACAAGAAGGTCATCGCCGCCTGGACGGGGCATCCCCACCTGCGCGTCATCAACAACCACGAGAACTTCGAGGCCAAGATACACCGCGTGCTGAAGGAAATCTCCAATGTGCTGGGGCTTGCCCAGCCCATCACCGAGGAGCGCAAGTATGTGGTGCGGCTCACGGGTCCCGTGCCCGACGCCATCGAGAGCGACATCGTGCAGACCTATCTCAGCTCCGACCCCAACACCGAGTCGCGACTGCGCCAGCGGTCGTGGAATGGCAAGAGGGTGTATGTGCTCACCACCAAGACCCGCGTCTCGGAGCATGAGCAGGTGGAGACCGAGCGCCAGATCACGTCCAACCTCTACAACTCGCTCCTGCAGCAGGCCGACCCCTACCGCCACACCATCCGCAAGCACCGCATGAGCTTCATCTGGAAGGGGCAGTATTTCGAGGTCGACTCCTTCCAGGAGCCTGTCAACAACCTGGTCATATTGGAGACCAAGGGCGTGGAGGCCACCGAGCAGGTGAAGTTTCCGCCTTTCCTGGAAGTGGTGAAGGACATCACGGCCAACACCGACTACTACAACTACAACCTGGCTCTGAAAGGCAAATGAGGCCAAGGCTGCGGCGGGGCTGCCCCACAACAAGTGTGAAAATTCCAAGTCATGTGTGGCGAGCCATGCACAATGCATGGGCAGCCCCTTTGCGGTTAGTGAAAAAATACTTATCTTTGCAATATCAACCAACAAAAAGAATCATGAAGAAAACCATTCTCATCCTCATGCTTTGCTGCGGCTTCGTCATCGCCGCGCAAGCCCAAGTGCTTTATAGGATTTCGGGCAATGGCCTGGCCAGGCCTTCCTATATTATAGGTACACACCATCTGGCCAACGTGGCTTTCATCAACTCCATTCCCGGCGTGAGGACCGCCCTCGACTCCACTGAGCAAGTGTATGGCGAGCTGAAGATGGACCCGGCCTCCATGCAGGCCACCACCCAGGTGGTGCAACAACACATGATGCTTGGCGAAGGACAGAAAATCAACCAAGTGCTGTCGGCCGACCAGATGAAGCGCGTCAACGCCTTTATGATGAAGACCATGCAGACCGACTTCAACAACCCCGCCGTGATGCAGCAGATGGGCAGCATGTCGCCGGCTGCACTCAGCACCAATTTCACCATCCTGCTCTACCTCACCCACCACATGGGCGAATTTGACCCGACCAACGGGTTTGACGAGTATTTCCAGAAGCAGGCCCTCAACAACAACGAGCCTGTGGGCGGACTGGAGACGGCCGAGTTTCAGGCCAAGGTGCTGTATGGAGATCCTCTCTCAAAGCAGGTGAAGACTCTCATGTGCCTGGTCGATAACCCCGACCAGTCGCTGCAGTACACAGAGGACCTCACCAAAGCCTACATGGCCCAGGACACAGCCGCCATCTGGAAAGCCTACGAGACCAAGTGGAACAACGGCTGCGACCCTACGCAAGAGGATTTGGACAAGCTCATCTTCAACCGCAACGCAGACTGGATGGGCAAGATTCCGCAGCTCATGCAAGAGCGTCCCACACTGTTCTGCGTAGGCTGCCTCCACCTGCTCGGCGACAAGGGCGTGCTTGCCCTGCTCCGCAAGGCTGGCTACACGGTTGAGGGCGTGAAGTGAGCCTTTAGGGCTATGGGGTTTATGGGGGCTATGGGGTTTATGGGGGGCAGATGGGGTTTATGGGGTGTTCCCCATCCGCCCCCCATAAACCCCACCCCCCCCATCAATCCTTTAACCTCACAGCCTAAGCGCAAACGTTTGCATTGTTTTTTGCGCTTTTATTGTTTTTCTTTCAGAAAGAAGTTTTGGTTTTATTGCTACCTTTACACCAAATAACCAAGAACTCGATTATGAAATTGCTTTTTCATGTCAATTATCAGACTGTCTTCGGAGAGGAGCTGCTGGTAAACTTGCTCCACGACGGAGCTGATGAGAAAACAGCCTGCCAATACCGAATGGCCACTGCCAACGGATGGGACTGGGACTGTGAAATCAACGTGGACAACGACACCGATACGCTGGAGTATTATTATAGTATAGAATGCGGCCAAGAGCAGAAGCGTGTGGAATGGCAAGGCCATCACCATCTGCTTGAGACCAACAACGGCCGGGGGCTCTACCGCCTCTACGACCGCTGGACAGACATGCCCGCCGACAGCTTCCGCTATAGCTCCGCATTCACAGAATGCCTCAACCGCCACGTCCTGACCAGACCCGAGAGCAAGGGCTTCGGCAAGACGCTGAGGCTGAAGGTTTGCGCACCCCAGTTGCGCAGTTGCGAGTCGCTCTACGTGTTGGGCAGCACCAACTCGCTCGGCGCATGGAAGTGGAGCGACGCCGTGGCCATGACCCAGCACAGCATCAACGAATGGGTGGTGGATGTCGACGCCTCCGACATGGCTGGCAAGGTGGTGGAGTTCAAGTTTGTGGCCATCGACAAGCGGCACAACAACAGGATGTGGGAGACGCGCAACAACCGCGAGCTCGTGCTGCCCACGCTCTGCGACGGCGACTTGGTGTGCTACGAGGAGGGCGTGGCCTATTTTGACATCTACGACGTGCGCTGCGCCGGAACCTTGGTGCCCGTGTTCTCGCTGCGCTCCAAGAAGAGCTTCGGCGTGGGCGACTTCGGCGACCTGCGGATGATGGTCGACTGGGTGGCGCAGACCCGCCAGCGCGTGCTGCAGGTGCTGCCCATCAACGACACCACGACCACCCACACCTGGACCGACTCCTATCCCTACAGCTGCATCAGCATCTTCGCCCTCCATCCCCAATATGCCGACCTGCGCTCCCTGCCCCAGTTGGCCAACAAGGCCGACCGCGAGCGGTTTGAGAAGATTCGCCAGGAGCTCAATGCCCTGCCGCAGATTGACTATGAGAAGGTGAACAATGCCAAGACCGAATACCTCCACAAACTCTATGAGCAGGAGGGGGCCACAACTCTCGCAGGAAAAGCCTTCAAGCTGTTCTTCGACGAGAACAAGTCGTGGCTGGTGCCATACGCCGAATACTGCTCTCTGCGCGACACCACCGGCACCTACGACTTCAGCCAGTGGAAGGGCCACGAGCTGTGGAGCGAGGCCGACCGCAAGGCCCTGGAGACAGCCGGCTCCGACGAATACAATAAGGTGGCCTTCTATTACTACGTGCAGTTCATCCTCAGTTCACAGATGCGCGAGGTGCACGACTACGCGCGCAGCAAGGGCATTATCCTCAAGGGCGACATTCCAATCGGCGTGAACCGCAACGGTTGCGACGTGTGGAGCGAGCCGCGCTACTTCAACCTCGACTCGCAGGCCGGAGCGCCGCCCGACGACTTCTCCGTCAACGGCCAGAACTGGGGATTCCCCACCTACAACTGGGACGAGATGCTCAAGGACGACTGCGCTTGGTGGGTGCGCCGCTTCCGCAACATGCAGAAGTATTTCGACGCCTACCGCATCGACCACGTGTTGGGATTCTTCCGCATCTGGGAGATTCCCGTCGATGCCGTCCACGGACTCTTGGGCCAGTTCTCCCCGTCGTTGGGCATGACGCGCGAGGAGATAGAGGGCTACGGGCTGCGGTGGCAGGAGGAGCTGTTTACCGAACCTTTCATCGCCGACTGGGTGCTCGACCGTGTGTTCCATGAGCGCGCCCAGGAAGTGAGGGAAAAGTATCTGCTGCCCAAGGGCAACGGCCTCTACAGGATGCGACCCGAATACGACACGCAGCGAAAGGTGGAGAAAGCCTTCGCCGGCTGCACCAAGAAGGAAGACCTCTGGGTGCGCGACGGATTGTATGCCCTCATCAGCGACGTGCTGTTCCTGCGCGACCATCGCGACCCCAACCGCTTCCACCCGCGCATCAGCGTGCAGTTCGACTTCATCTACCAGTGGCTGTGGGACACCGACAAGGGCATCTTCAACAAGCTCTACAACGACTATTTCTACCGTCGCAACAACCAGTTCTGGTACCAGGAGGCCATGAAGAAGCTTCCGCGCCTCGTGCAGGCCACCCGCATGTTGGTCTGCGCCGAGGATTTGGGCATGGTGCCCGACTGTGTGCCTTGGGTGATGGACGAGCTTCGCATCCTGAGTCTTGAAATCCAGTCGATGCCCAAGGACTCGCACGTGAGGTTCGGCCACCTGTCGCGCAACCCCTACCGCTCCGTGGCCACCATCTCCACCCACGACATGGCCACCCTGCGCCAGTGGTGGGACGAGAACCAGGAGCGCACGCAGGACTATTACAACAACATGCTCTACCGCGAGGGGCCCGCTCCCCATCCGCTGCCCGGCTGGCTGGCCCGCGACATCGTGTCGCGCCACCTCACCTGTCCGTCCATGCTCTGCATCATCTCCATCCAGGACTGGATGGCCATCGACGAGCAGCTGCGCCTGCCCGACGCCAACGCCGAGCGCATCAACATACCCGCCAATCCCCACCATTATTGGCGCTATCGCATGCACGTCAACATCGAGGACCTGATGGCCAACAAGGATTTCTCGGCCAACGTGAGCGAGCTGGTGACAGAGAGCGGAAGATGACGCCCAATGCGCGATTGCCATGCGGATGAGGGCCGTGCGCAATGCCCTGTGAATGATGGGATGAATCGGACGTGCCTACAGCGTATGCAATCAAACGGGAAGGCTATAGCCCCTGTGGACTCCATCAAGTTTTGGCGTCTTTAGGGACTATAGCCCTCTAAGATTTCAACAAGAACCAGAAACAAATACAATACAAAGACAACATGCACAAAATAACAGTTTTGCTTTGCGCCGTGCTTTTGCCCTTGTTGGCCACAGCGCAGGAAGTGAAATCGCCCAACGGCAATGTGGCCGTGAGGTTCTATCTCGACGGTGGACGCCCCACCTACGAGATGAGTTACAAGAACAAGGCCGTGGTGAGGCCGTCGCGATTGGGGCTGGAGCTCGCCAAGGACAAGCACGCCTCCAAGGGCATGCGCGAGACCTCTCTGATGGATGGCTTCGAGGTCAAGGACACCAAGACCTCCACTTTCGACGAGACTTGGAAACCCGTCTGGGGGGAGGTGGCCCAGGTGCGCAACCACTACAACGAGTTGGCCGTGACCCTCGACCAGCCCGCAACCAAGCGCGAGATGGTCATCCGTTTCCGTGTCTATGATGAGGGAATGGGACTGCGCTATGAGTTTCCACAGCAGGACTCCCTCGTCTATTTTGTCATCAAGGACGAGCACACCCAGTTTGCCATGACCGGCGACCACACGGCATGGTGGCTTCCCGGCGACTACGACACGCAGGAGCAGGAAACGCAGGAGTCGAGGCTCTCCGAGATACGCTCGCGCTTCCACGACGCGGTCAACTGGAGCAACTCTTCCGTGTCCGTGTTCTCGCCCACCGGCGTGCAGACAGCCTTGCAGCTCAAGACCAAGGATGGACTCTACATCAACATCCATGAGGCCGCTTGCGTGGACTACGCCACGATGCACCTCAACCTCGACGACAAGAACTTCGTGTTCGAATCGTGGCTCACACCCGACGCCACAGGCATGAAGGGCTACATGCAGACACCCTGCCAGACTCCCTGGCGCACCGTGATGGTGAGCGACGACGCGCGCACGATGCTCTCCTCCAAGATGATATACAACCTCAACGAGCCTTGCAAGATTGAGGACACAAGCTGGATCCACCCCACAAAATACTGTGGCGTGTGGTGGGAGATGATTGTCGGCAAGAGCGCGTGGAACTACACCGACGAGTTTCCCAGCATCAAGCTCGACCAGATAGACTGGACCAAGGTGAAGCCCAACGGCCGCCATGCCGCCAACACTGCAAACGTGAAGAAGTACATCGACTTCGCGGCTGCCAACGGACTGCAGGAAGTGCTCGTCGAGGGCTGGAACGTGGGTTGGGAAGACTGGGCCAACCACTGGAAGGACTATGTCTTCGACTTTGTCACTCCCTATCCCGACTTCGACATCAAGTACCTCAACGACTACGCCCACTCCAAGGGCGTGAAGCTGATGATGCACCACGAGACCTCATCCAGCGCGCAAAACTATGAGCGCCACCTGCCCGAGGCATTTGCGCTGATGAAGAAGTATGGCTACGACGCCATCAAGGGCGGCTATGTGGGCGACATCATCCCCCGCGGCGACCACCACTTCTCGCAGTCGATGAACAACCACTACCTTTACATCGTCAAGGAGGCCGCCAAGAACCACATCATGGTCAACCAGCATGAGGCCGTGCGCCCCACGGGACTCTGCCGCACCTATCCCAATCTGATTGGCAATGAGAGCGCGCGCGGAACCGAATACGAGGCTTTCGGAGGCTCCCGCCCCGACCACACCGTCATCCTCCCCTTCACCCGCCTGCAGGGAGGCCCGATGGACTACACCCCCGGAATACTGGAGACCCAGCTCAAGACGTGGAGCGACAACCCCAACTATGTCCACACCACACTCGTGGGACAGTTGGCCCTCTACCTGACCATGTACAGTCCGTTGCAGATGGCCGCCGACCTGCCCGAGAACTACAAGAAGTACGACGACGCCTTCCAGTTCATCCGCGATGTGGCCTGCGACTGGGACGACAGCAGGTATCTTGAGGCCGAGCCCGCCCGCTACATCACCGTGGCCCGCAAGGCCAAGGGCACTGACAACTGGTTTGTGGGCGGCAAGTGCAACGAGGACGGCCACCAGTCGACCATCAAGCTCGACTTCCTCGACAAGGGCCGCAAGTATGAGTGCACCATCTACGCCGATGCCAAGGACGCCAGCTTCGACAAGAACCCCAAGGCCTACGTCATCACCAAGCGCACCGTGAAGCGGGGCGACGTGCTCAAGCTCACCGAGGCTCCCGGCGGCGGCTTTGCCATTTCTATCATTGCCAAATAACAGAACCTTTACAGGACGGACCGGCTGGATGTCGCGCTGACTCCAGCCGGTCCCCTCCCAATATGATCCAACAACGATGAAGCTAAAACCTCTTTTTATGGCTCTTTTCGCTGCGGGCTGCATCGCCGCCCAGGCCCAGGCCGTTGACCCGGACACAATGGCCCTCGACTATTTCTCCCAAATAGGCTATTCGCACAAGGCGACTTCGTTCTCCTTTCTCGGCTCTCCGGCCAAGGGCAAGGGCGTTGTGCTGCGACTCTACAGCGAGCCTCTTGGCGGCATTCCGCTCAAGACGGTGAGGATGAAACAAAACGAGCGCGGGGGCTGGCTGGCCACCGTGAAAGGCGAATGGAAAGGCAAATACTACACTTTCGACATCAGCGGCGACAAGAAGCATCCACGTGAGACTCCCGGAGTCTTCGCCACCGCCGTGGGAGTCAATGGCCAGCGGGGAGCCATCGTCGACATGGCCGAGACCAATCCCGCCGGCTGGGAGCATGACAGGCGGCCGCGGCTGAACTCGCCCGCCGACCTCGTCGTCTACGAGATGCATTTCCGCGACTTCTCCGTCTCGCCCACGTCGGGCTTGACACATAAGGGCAAGTTCCTTGCCCTCACCGAACCCAAGGCCATCTCTTATCTGAAGAGCCTCGGCGTGAACGCCATCCACATCCTGCCCTCGTTCGACTACGCCTCGGTGGATGAGACCCGCCTCGACGTGCCGCAATACAACTGGGGCTACGACCCGCTCAACTACAACGTGCCTGAGGGCAGCTACAGCACCGACCCCTACAACCCCACCGTGCGCATACGCGAGTTCAAGCAGATGGTGCAGGCACTGCACAAGGCGGGCATCAGCGTAATCCTCGACGTGGTCTACAACCACACCTTCGACCTCGACCACAGCAACTTCCAGCTCACGTGGCCTGGCGCCTACTATCGTTTCAATGCCGACGGCACGCCAAGCAACGGTTCGGGCTGCGGCAACGAGACGGCCTCCGACCAGGCCATCATGCGCGCCTTCATGAAAGAGAGCGTGAAATACTGGATCGACGAGTACCACATCGACGGCTTCCGCTTCGACCTCATGGGCGTGCACGACATCGAGACGATGAACGAGATACGCGAGATGGTGAATGGCATCGACCCCGCCATCTACATCTATGGCGAGGGATGGAGCGCAGGACAGTGTGCCTATCCCACGGAGAAGCTCGCCGTGAAGGCCAACACCAAGCGGCTCCATGGCATCGGGGCTTTCTGCGACGACATGCGCGACGCCCTCCGCGGACCCTTCAGCGACGACCACAAGGGGGGCTTCCTTGCCGGTGTGCCGGGACTGGAGGAGAGCCTGAAGTTTGGCATCGCTGGCTGCATCGACCATCCGCAAGTCGACATGGCCCGGGTGAACTACAGCAAGGAGGCCTGGGCCAACGACCCCACGCAGATGATCAGCTATGTGAGCTGCCACGACGACATGTGCCTCGTCGACCGACTGCGCGCCTCCATCCCCGGCATCGGCGACGAGGAACTCATCCGACTCGACGAGCTGGCCCAGACCGCCGTGTTCACCTCGCAGGGTGTGCCTTTCATCCTCAGCGGCGAGGAGATGCTGCGCAGCAAGAAGGGCGTGCACAACTCCTTCAATTCGCCCGACAGCATCAATGAACTCGACTGGAACAACCTGCAGCGTTATCCCCAGGTGTTCGACTACTACAAGAAACTCATCCGCCTGCGCCAGAACCATCCCGCCTTCCGGCTGGCCAAGGCCGACCTCGTGCGCAGCCACCTCCGCTTCCTCGACGCCCCGCAGTGTGTGGTGGCTTTCGAGTTGCACGACTTGAAGGGCATCGACCCTTGGCAGCATATCATCGTGGTGCTCAACGCCAACCGCGAGGCCAAGAGCGTCCGCATTCCCGAGGGTAGCTACACGGTCGTCGCCTGCGACGGCGCCATCGACGAGCAGTCGCAGGAAGTGATGCAGGGAGGCGACGTGACCGTCGATGCGCAGTCGGCGTTGATTCTGAAACGATAAACCATGCAATATGAAAAAGCTATTCGTCTTATTCTTTATTCTCGCACAAGTCATCATGGCTAATGCACAAGTGAAGATCAGCCGCATCGACCCCGCCAACTGGTTTGCCGGCATGAGGAACCCGTCGCTCCAGCTGATGGTCTACGGCCCCAACATCAAGACGGCCGACGTGTCGGTTGACTATCCCGGTGCGCGTGTTGACAGCGTGGTGCGCCTCGACTCGCCCAACTATCTCTTCGTCTATCTCAACCTGCAGGGCGCGCAGCCCGGCGAGATGACGCTCAACTTCAAGCAAGGCGCCAAGAGCAGGAAAGTGAAATACCAGCTCTGCCAGCGCGCCATGGGCGGTGAGGAACGTGTCGGCTTCACCAATGCCGACGTGCTGTATCTCCTCATGCCCGACCGATTCGCCAATGGCAATCCCAAAAACGACGTGGTGAAGGGCATGCGCGACCAAGTGTGCGACCGCTCCAAGCCCAGTCTGCGCCACGGCGGCGACCTTGCCGGAATAGAACAGCACCTCGACTACTTCGGCCGTCTTGGCGTCACGGCCCTGTGGTTCACTCCCATCTTGGAGAACGACTGGCCCAACGACCAGGGCGTGAACAGCTCCTACCATGGCTATGCCACCACCGACTATTATAAGGTGGACCCCCGCTTCGGCACCAATGCCGAGTACAAGAGGCTCATCGACGAATGCCACGGGCGGGGGCTGAAGGTGGTGATGGACATGATCTTCAACCATTGCAGCGACTACCACCCCTGGAATCTCGACCCGCCATCGAACGACTGGTTCAACAATCCCCACTATGGGCTGCAGACCTCCTACAAGCTCACGCCTGTGGTCGACCCCTACGCCTCCAAGGTGGACAAGGCGGAGACTGTCGATGGATGGTTTGTGAAGTCCATGCCCGACCTCAACCAGCGCAACCCGCACCTCATGCGCTACCTCATCCAGAACAGTGAGTGGTGGATAGAGACGGCGGGCATCGACGGCATACGCATGGACACCTATCCCTACGCCGACCGCAAGGCCATGGCCGAGTGGATGAAGGCTCTCGACGAGGAGTATCCCAACTTCAACACGGTGGGTGAGACGTGGGTGACAGAGCCCCAATACACCGCCGCCTGGCAGAAGGACTCCAAACTCAGCTCCGTCAACAGCTATCTGAAGACCGTCATGGACTTCAGCTTCTACGACAAGCTCAACCAGGCCAAGCACGAGGAGACCGACGGCTGGTGGAAGGGATTCAACCGCATCTACAACTCGCTTTGCTACGACTATCTCTACACCGATCCGTCGCATGTGTTGGCTTTCATTGAGAATCACGACACCGACCGCTTCCTTGGCAACGGCAAGGACTCCACGGCCCTCAAGCAGGCACTGGCCTTGCTGCTCACCATCAACCGCATACCGCAGCTCTACTATGGCACAGAGGTGCTGATGAACGGCACCAAGGAGGTGACCGACGGCAATGTGCGCCGCGACTTCCCCGGCGGCTTCCCGGGCGACGCCCACAACTGCTTCACTGGCGAGGGCTGCACCAAGGCCGAGAGCGCGATGTTCAATTGGCTGAGCAAACTGCTCCATTGGCGGCAGGGCAACGAGCTCATCAGCAAGGGCAAGCAGACCCAGTTCTGTCCCTTCAACGGCATCTATGTCATCGCCCGCCAGTATGGTGGCCGCACCTCGCTCACGATCCTCAATGGCAAGCGAAGCGAGGCTGTCATGCCCGTGGCGCGCTATGCCGAGGTCATAGGCTCCCACACCACAGCCCGCGACGTCATAACGGGCAAGAGCGTGGACCTCTCCACCGACCTCAAGCTTGCTCCCCGTGAGTCGTTGGTCATAGAGTTTTAGAGTGGCGGGCCAGTCCTCTCCCCGAGGGGGGATTGCCAGCCACACAGCCATCCCCCTATTGGCGAAGCGCCAGCCGCAAACCTCCGGCTGGCGCTTCGTTGTCTTCCATCTGCTCCATCTTCATCTGCCCCTCGTCCCCCCGTCCGTCGTTCGTCATCCCCTTGTCCGTCGTTCGTTGGATTCCTGTCCCCAATTGTCGGACAGTCGTCCCCGTGCGTCAGACTACAGTCTGACGTTCAAAGAGTGGATCGCTCCTCCCGTTCCCCACCGCCACAAACAAAGCGACGGCGCAAGCCTGCCCCCTTGGGGCAGCACCTGCGCCGTCGCCATTGATGGCAGCTAAGCCGCTACTTCTTTCTCATCACCTTTCTCACCGTTCCGTCCGTCATCCTTTCCAGCACGATTCCATTGGCCGAAGCGTCCACACGCTGGCCGGCGGTGTTGTAGTAGGCTGCGGGCTGCGGCTCTTCAGAGGCTACGCGCCCCACGGCCGTAGAGACATCCACCACGGCCTCGGGCGAGGGCGACGACTCGCCCTCATCGTAGACCGCCGTCACCTGGTAGGCATACCGGCCCTCAGTGGGCGGGGTATCGCTGTATTGGGTTGAGGCCACGGGATTGGGCGTGAGCAGCGCGCCGTCGCGATATACCTTGTATCCTTGCAGGGTGAGCTTTTTCTCCGCCTGCCGATAATGGATGTCGTCGACAAAGAGGATATACTGGTCGGACGATACGCAGCGGATGGCGAAATGGCGTGTGCCTTCTGGCAGTTCGGCCGAATATTGCTGCCACGATCCGGGAACGGCGATGGTGTTGCCCACCTTCTGGAAGGCGTCCACGTCGGTTGTCGTCGTGGAGTAGTACACCTCCAGCTGCTCCGTGGTGCCATACTCGTTGTTGGCCGGACTCTTGGCCCAGAACGTGATGGTCTGCGCTCCGTCCACAAGAGGCGAGATGAGCCAGTCGTCGTTTTGGGCGTATCTTCCGCTGGTGAATGCCGCGGCCACCTGCGAGCCGTCGTGGGGAGCCCACAGCGTGGCGTTGAGGCCCGCAGCTGCGGGGTTGAACACTTGGAAGGCCATGGCCTCGCCCACGTTGGGGTAGTCGATGAAGTCGCCCGTGCTGCCCATGATGCCGCCTG
>SAMEA3663095__coassemble_1608_pt1 | contig 12928 bp, 6 predicted proteins | sample SAMEA3663095__metabat2_high_PE_012 | metagenome-assembled genome bin SAMEA3663095 (sample SAMEA3663095) | pig gut metagenome | biome: pig gut; feature: pig-associated habitat; material: faeces | place: France | collected 2012 | reverse complement strand
ACGTCCACTTCTCCCTTGGACTGTTTCTGGCTCAGTATCTTTGCAACGGCTTCAATCTTGCCGATGAGGCTTTTCTCACGTATGATGATTATTACTATTTGAGTATAACCGTCGACTGCTTCGTCTGGAGGATGAGCCGACGATAGACGACATACCCAATATGACAAAGAAGCAGATGCAGGCGCTACTTATAAAAATGATGAGCAACAAATAGAATTCTTTGAAAGAATCTTCGTATTTTTGTACTCTAAAAATGAATATTATGACCATCGACGACATACAAAAATTGATAGACCAGGACGAGTCCGTCACATTGGAACTCAAGAAAAGCACCGGAGAGCTGAAAGATGCAATGCATACGGCATGTGCTTTTCTTAACACTGATGGCGGTTGGCTGATTTTTGGTGTAACTCCCACATCACGCAGAATTCTTGGTCAGGACGTCAACGACAACACACAGCGTGAGATTTCACAGGCGCTAAGTGGTCTTGAACCAGCTATAGAAGTGAAGGTCAACTACTACGATGTGTCCGACAGCGATGGGAAGAAATTGATAGCCATCTATTTCGATGCCTTCGTCTGGGGTCATGAGCCCTATACTTATGCCGGCAAACCGTACTACAGAGTAGAAAGTACGACAAAGCAAATGCCTCGTGAGTTGTTTGAGGAACGGTTACGTGCCCATCATCCAGACTTCTATGCGTGGGAGCGGCGGAAGGCTGATGGGATAGGCATGAGTGATCTTAGTGAAGACCGCATCCGCGGCGCGCTTCGGTTAGGTGCAGAAGGCGGGCGTGTGCCAAATTCAGTTTTGACAGAACCTTTGAAGAGTGTCCTTGACAAACTTCAGCTACTCTCTTCTGACGGTCAGCCCAATAATGCAGCGGCAATGCTTTTTACGAAGAACGAGAAAGGTTATTATCCGCAGTTCACCATTCAGATGGCAAGGTTCAGAGGAACTGACAAGAACGTATTCATAGACAACCAACGTGCTTACGGCAATTTCTTTGACTTGTTGGACGCTGGCATGGCGTTTTGTTTCAAGCATCTGTCGTTGAGTGGGAAGATAGCAGGCATTCGACGAGAGGAGCATTTGGAAGTCCCTGTGGCAGCATTACGTGAGGCTCTGATCAATGCGCTTTGTCACCGTCATTGGGAAGAATACAATGCCTTTGTCGGTATCGCCATTTATGATGACCGAATAGAGGTTCTTAATCCAGGAGCACTTCCCCACGGGATGACGCCAGAGAACATCAAAGACCCTCATGGCTCTTTCCCCTATAATCCCATCATTGCCAACGTGCTGTTCAAAACCACCTTCCTTGAGAGTTGGGGTTCCGGCATACATCGGATAGTTGATGCCTGCCAGACTCAGGGACTACCAAGTCCGGTGTGGTCGGTAGACAAGGGTATGATCACTGTGACGTTTCAACGACCCGACTACGACTCAACTACGTCCCAAATTAAGGACAAAAAGGATCCAAGTACGACTCAAGTACGACCTAAGTACGACCCAAGTACGACCCAAGTTCAAGAGCTTATCATTCATATGTCAGACCAGTTTATGTCTATAAAGTCAATGATAGCAGCATGTGGCCTGAAAAGTAGAAAAAGGTTCCGTGAGAACTACGTGACGCCAGCACTATTAGATCACGCCATAGAACGCAAATACCCCAACGAGCCCAATCATCCAAGGCAGATGTACCGGCTAACCAAGCAGGCGTTGGAGTGGAAGAAGTCTCAGGAAGATTAAAGTAAAAACCGCCTGAAGGTAGTCACTATCCACCTTCTGGCGTATAAACGTGTTTGATTATCAGTGTAAAGATGCAAGAAAAGCTCAATACGGATGAACTCCTTCAGAAGTTGGAACGATTAAGCCGCGAAAATGAGAGGCTGAAAAGCATCCTCTCAGCACATGGCATTAACTACGAACAAAATCCTTCGCCTAAAGACGAGGAGGTCCTTGCTGTACGCTCCAACGCTGATAGTCAAGGCCTGCTGAGCAAAGAGCAAATCCTGCAACAACGGAAGGATCTGTTTCGAAGTCTGTTCAAAGGCCGGGAGGATGTGTTTGCACTCAGATGGACCAGCCACGATGGCAGCAAATCCGGTTACATGCCGGCATGCTCCAACCGTTGGACTTCTCTTTGTAATAGGAAAAAATACAAATGCGGCAACTGCCCGAACCGCCAATTTGTTGCTTTGGGTGACGCAGAAATTTATAATCACTTGTGTGGCGTGGATAAGTGGGGGAAGCCTTTTACAATAGGCGTCTACGCCATACTGTCTGATGATACATGTAACTTCCTGTGTGCTGATTTTGATGATAAAAACTGCGAACACGGCTATAAGAAAGATGTGCTTGCTTTCGTCAGTGTATGCAAGGACTGGGACATACCTTATTCTATAGAGCGGTCGCGTTCCGGCAATGGCGCTCATGTATGGATATTGTTTGAGCAGCCTGTCGCCGCTGGCAAGGCAAGGCGGTTGGGCAATGCCGTGCTTACGGAAGCCATGAACCGTGACGGTCGGATGTCATTTAAGTCCTATGATCGCTTCTTCCCGAACCAGGACCATCTACCGGAAGGCGGCTTTGGCAATCTTGTCGCTCTGCCTCTTCAAGGGGTGCCGAGAAAGAAAGGCAATAGTGTATTCGTCGATGACAATTTTGAACAATTTCCGGACCAATGGAAATACCTGCGTACGGTCACGAAACTATCCGCGGATGCCGTCGAAACATTATTGAAATTGCACGCCAACGAGCCTGACTTCGGTGAATTATCGAAGACCAGCGAGGCCAAGCCTTGGGAGACACCAGTGGCAATGAAAGTGACAAAAGATGATTTGCCTACAGAGATTACTGTCGTGAAGTCCAACATGCTATACCTGTCTACCAAAGACTTGTCGCCAAAGGTCATTAACCATCTGAAGCGTATAGCCTCTTTCAAGAATCCAGAGTTTGGGGCCAAACTTGGCATGCATCTTTCAACCTATAATGTACCGAGAATTATCTCGTGTGCTGATGTCTCGGATGATTGGCTTGGACTGCCCCGTGGCTGTGAGGATGCTTTGGTCGGATTCTTTGAAGAGAATTCCGTAGGCATCGGGATAGAAGATAAAACTAACCACGGGCATACGATAGATGTTTCATTCTGTGGCACACTAAGGCCGGAGCAAGAAGCAGCCGTCACCCAATTGATTTCCTATGACAATGGTGTCTTGTCGGGAACTACGGCCTTTGGTAAGACCGTTGCTGCTATCGGTCTGATTGCAAAACGAAAAGTCAATACGCTCATACTCGTCCACAACAAGGCGCTGGCAAAGCAATGGCGGAATAAACTTTGTGAGTTCATGACCATTAACTATACGTTGCCGGATGCTCCAAAGAAACGGGGACGCAAAAAGGAACAGCCGCTCGTTGGGTTGTTGAGCTCAGACGAAAATACGCTGAACGGCAACATCGACATTGCCCTTCTACAATCCTGTGTTTCTGACAATGATGTCAAGACATTCGTTAGAAATTATGGAATGGTGATTGTTGATGAGTGCCACCATGTGTCAGCCTCCAATTTTGAGCAGGTGCTGAAGTATGCCAGTGCACAATATGTGTATGGACTGACGGCTACACCTATGCGCAAGGACGGTCACCAGCCCATCATTTTCATGCAGTGCGGCCCGATACGGTTTACCGAGGATGCTGCAGCCCAGATGGCAAAGCAGAATTTCAGCCGATGGCTCATTCCCCGTTTCACTGCTTACCGCCAACTCGGCTATGACAAATTGAGCTATAGTCAAATATTGCATGAGTTGACAGATGATAAGCAGCGTAACCAACTGATAATAAGCGATGTTGCAAACGCGTTGAAAGACGGACGCACACCAATGATTATAAGCGTACTCGTAGAGCATGTGTCGTTATTGGCTGAACTTATCAAGCCTTTGTGTAAGCATGTCATCGTCCTCACCGGATCTGCGTCTGCCAAAGAGAAGCACGAGATAGAATTAAGTCTGAAATCTGTGTTGCCTACAGAGCCGATGGTTATTGTAGCTTCGCTGAAATTCATTTCAGAAGGTTTTGACTTACCGCGCCTTGACACTTTGTTCCTTGCCCAGCCAGTTTCTTATAAAGGTCTCGTCGCGCAATATACCGGCCGTCTGCATCGTGACTGTGAAGGCAAAACAGACGTGCGGGTGTATGATTATGTCGACATTCGCCAACCAATGTGTGAGACAATGTACAAACGCCGACTGCGAGGATATGCTGCCGTTGGGTATAAAGTACGGCCTCGTCAAACAAATCCGAATATCCCATCTGACATAATTTATGATGGAGACACGTTCGAGACAGCCTTCCTTGCCGACATATCCAATGCCAAACATTCGATAGTGATTGCTTGTCCCATAATTAGGGTATACCGCCATTCTATTGTTATACAGAAACTTATAGAACAGCAAGCCAATGGGGTGAGCATTTACGTTAGTATCAAGAAAGAAGGATATGACGAAGTGAGATTCAAGGAAGTTGGCGGTACCTATTCTGTAAACGCTGCGCAGACCATCCAATGTGCCATTATAGACAAATCCATTTGTTGGTATGGCGACATCAATTTCCTTGGCCATCACTCTTCTGAAGATACAGTCATGAGAATAGACGATGCGAAGATGGCAGGCGAGCTTTTGGATATTACTTATACTTCACATACAAACAGACAAAATGAGAAAGTATAAGCTCGCAGAATATGGTTGAATGAATATAGGGGCTGCAAGATAGACCGATGTTGATGAGTCTGCTCGGAATCTTTCTTGCAAAATCATTTCTATAGGTGTATTTTATTAGACCTTTGCTTGTACTTTTCAATTTTTAATCTTATCTTTGCACTGAGAGTTTAATATTAGTATACTATGGATTTGGCGCAGACGATGAAATCACGACGCAAGACATTGGGAATAACCCAACAGGATTTAGCGGAGATAGCAGAGGTGAGCCTCGCTACGGTGAAAGATATTGAGCGTGGACACGGTAATCCTTCACTTAGGACTGTGCAGAAGATTCTTGATGTTCTTGGCATGGAGATTAACTATCAGGTCAGAAAGGTGGTACCATAAATGAAAGATGAACGATGAGGAAACTGGACGTATACTTTAATCAGAGAAACGGTTAAAGGCCATGCGCTCACTTTGGATGTCATCAAGAGTAGATTAAACATTAAAGCAGATTGAGTAACAAGCAAATTGAAGTGAAGATGAACAAGGATGAACTCGACAACAAGATTGTCATATATCAGACCGAAGACGGCAAAACCCAACTTGACGTGAAGTTGGAGAATGAAACGGTGTGGCTGACACAGGCACAGCTGGTACAGTTATTTGATTCCAGCAAAGCCAATGTTAGTGAGCATATCAAGCATATTTATGAGGATGGTGAATTGGCTGCCGATTCAACTGTTCGGAAATTCCGAACAGTTCAAACGGAGGGCAAGAGACAGGTCGGCCGTAATGTAACCTATTATAACCTTGACCTCATTATCTCGCTTGGTTATCGTGTAAACACGAAGAGAGGTATTCAATTCCGTCAATGGGCCACAAGCGTATTGAGGGATTATCTCATCAAAGGCTACGCTATCAACCAGCGTATCCGTGAGGAGAACTACCGGCAGATGGTGCAATTGGTACGCTCGATGGCGAGGACGGTGAAGTTGCAAGACCTCAGCAAGGAAGTGCGCAACGCCCTGCTTGATGTAGTTGTAGACTACACTTTCGCCCTTGACCGTCTTGACGACTATGATTACCAGCGGCTGAGCATTCCAGAAAGCTCCACAGAGGAGAAGTTCCACGCTACATACGAAGGTGCAATGAAAGTCCTTGCGGAACTGCGAGAGAAATTTGGCGGAAGCGGACTCTTCGCCAACGAGAAGGACGACAGTTTCAAGAGTAGCATAGGCCAGATATATCAGACCTTCGGAGGTCAGGATCTTTACCCGACCGTAGAGGAGAAAGCAGCCATGCTCCTGTATCTTGTCACCAAAAACCACAGTTTCAGTGATGGCAACAAGCGTATTGCCGCTACCCTCTTTCTTTGGTTTATGAACGAGAACGGCATTCTCTATGACGATATGCACAATAAGCGAATTGACGATGCAACCCTTGTTGCCCTTACTCTGCTCATTGCCGAAAGCCGCCCTGAGGAAAAGGATACCATGATAAAAGTTGTCGTGAACCTTATCGGACATGCCAAATAACTTGTTAAGACATCTGTCTGTAGTCTTCCCATCAATACTGATGGGTAACGACTTGAATCATAAGTTACTTTTATGTAGCCGTAACGCAATAGAACGAAGATGAAATCGTGATAATAATACGTCTAAAGGTGGCCAGTGGCCACCTTTAATCGGTAATATTTCGAAAATATGAAAAAGTTAGACCACCTATATGCCACCTGGAAGAGCTTGCAGCCGTTAGAAAGTCGCAAGCAATATCTGCTGAGCCAGCGGTTTACCGTTGACTATAACTTCAACAGCAACCACATGGAAGGCAATACCCTTACCTATGGGCAGACTCATCCGTACGCTCCATCACACATTGCTGCGTGAGGACTACAAGGTTTACAGAACGCTGCCTGGTGGCGAGCAGACAAGTTACACCATACATGCAGGAAGATACAAGACCCGCCCTAACAGTGTGATAACCCGCTATGGTGACCGGTTTGATTATGCGTTACCGATGGTATCGCCATGCTTTTTTGTGAACGGGCATGGCTTCTCTTTCCTTTTTATCCATGTCCAATCAATTGTTTCATACTAAAAAAAGCCGGCTCTTATTAGGGTCGGCTCTATTCTTATCGTTCACAAAAATAGGAATTTAGTTTCAATTTTACAATATAACGCAATAATAACTTATTGTCTATTAGGATATTTTAGAATCTCTATGTAGTCTGTTAAGACCTCTGCGTGGTCTGTAAGTGGTCTGAAGGGAAAGAAAAGACGTATAACCAAATCTTAATAGCATATTAAAATACAAGATTCCTTTAATTCTCTCACAGGCTTTCTGAATCCTAATGATAAAAAAGACACATTTTCTTTTTTGATTTGAATCAATTTGTGTAAATTTGCAAGACCATAAAGAATAATAGTCGTATGAGTACTCGCTTTTTTACTAACAAGAACGGTAACACGCTTATAAGAAAGTTTGAAGGCGTGCTGACCAGCAATCCTATGGTCAAAAACCTAGATGCAGTTGTTGGCTTTTTGCGTTCGTCGGGCTATTTCCAGTTACGTCCATTCCTTAACAACATAGATAAGGTAAGGATCTTGATTGGCATTGATGTCGACAAGTTTATTGCTGATGCTGCCAATCGTGGCATTTTGTTTTTCGGAGACCCGGAAGGAGTAAGGGAAGAATATCTGAATCAATACAAAAGAGACATTGAGAATGCGAATTATTCTAAGGAGGTGGAAGACGGCATTATGCAAATGCTGCAGGATATCTTAGATGGAAAGCTTGAACTTCGTGCCCATCCGAGTAAGAAGATTCATGCCAAGATATACATTCTTTATCCTCATGACTTTAACGAGAACACACTTAATGCTGCTGTCATTACAGGCTCGAGCAACTTGTCGGGTTATGGTCTCGGTACATCAGAGGACAAGCAATATGAGTTCAATGTTCTGCTTAATGACAACGAGGATGTGCAGTTCGCTATGAAAGAATTCAACGATCTTTGGGAGGAAGCTAAGGACTGCCCTATAGAAGCGACAGATATCAGAAAAGCTTTGGACACAACCTATTTGAAAGGTGATGTCACCCCATACGAATTGTACATAAAGCTGCTCATCGAATACTTTGGTGACAGAGTGAAACGTGAGGATGGAGATGATCCATGCGAAATGCCTGAGGGTTATAAGAAATACGACTATCAGATAGATGCCGTAAACGATGGCTATCAGAAGCTGTTGCGCTACGATGGATTCTTTCTGGCAGATGTAGTCGGTCTTGGCAAAACAGTCATCGCTACTATGATAGCAAAAAAGTTCCTTATTGAGAACGGGCGTGAGAATACAAAGATACTTGTAGTTTATCCACCGGCAGTAGAGCAGAACTGGAAAACGACATTTCATGATTTCGGCATCGACAAATACACTAAGTTTGTCAGCAACGGAAGTCTTGACAAAGTACTTGATATCGAGAACTATAACTATTGGAATGCTGAGGAATACGATTTGGTATTAGTCGACGAGGCTCACAAATTCCGCAATCACACAGCAGGTGCTTTCAACAAACTACAGGAAATCTGCAAGATGCCACGCATGAACGTCGGAAATATCGAAGGTTACAAGAAAAAGGTGATCCTCATTTCTGCGACCCCGATGAATAATACCCCGATGGATATATACACCGAACTGCTGCTGTTTCAAGACCCGCGACGGTGTACGATTGATGGTATTAGCAATCTGACTTCGTTTTTTGCACCACTTAACAAGCAATTCAAGGCTCTGAAGCGAGACCCGAATTATAACCTTGAAGAATATCGCAAATTGGCTGAGAAAGTGCGTGAAAAAGTCATCAAACCTGTTTCGGTGCGCCGTACCCGCTCCGACATTGAGAGCATACCACGCTACAATAGGGATATCAACGGCTTTCCTAAAGTAGAGCGGCCAAAAGAGAACAGATATGAGCTTAACGACCACCTTGCCGACTTGTTCGAGAAAACTGTGGATCATCTGATAAAGGATGTAACCTATTCCAGATATCAGGCTATAGCTGGGCTAAAGCCGGAAGTGTCGGAGGGTCTATATGACAACGCAGAACTGATATCAATGTCATTGGCCAACATACGCAAGACAGGACTCGTAAAACGTCTTGAAAGCAGCTTCTACGCTTTTAAGGTCTCGCTCGATCGCTTCCGGCAAGCCAATCAGAACATGATTGACATGTTTGCAAAAGGCAAAGTGTTCATCGCGCCTGACTTGGACATCAATCATTTGTATGATCTCGGACTGTCGGATGAGGAAATAGAACAAAAGCTAAACGAAAAGGCAGAGAACAACCCTAAAAATAAAGTCTTTGCACCAGATGATTTCAGACCTGAGTTCTTGGATTGGCTCAAGAACGACCAAAAGGTTATAGATCAAATGGTAGCAGACTGGAAGGATGTCACCGATAAGGACGATTCCAAGTTTGATACATTCAGTGATCTTCTGAAACATGAACTTTTCAACAAGGATATCGATCCCGAAGGAAAGCTTGTAGTCTTTTCAGAATCACTGGATACCGTGGAATACCTGCAGAGACGAATCGACCGTGATGATGTTTTGGTAATTTCGGCTGATAATCGTGCAAAAGAATTCAAGACCATACGTGAGAATTTTGATGCTAACTATACAAATAAAAAGAATGACTATAATATTATATTGACCACTGATGCACTTGCCGAGGGTGTCAACCTGCATCGTTCCAACGTGATAGTCAACTATGATACACCGTGGAATTCCACAAAGCTCATGCAGCGCATAGGACGTGTAAATCGTATAGGATCTGTATCCAAACACATCTACAACTATGTGTTCTATCCCTCTCGGCAGGGCGACAAGGAAATAAAGCTCAACCGCACGGCACTTTCCAAGATACAAACATTCCAAACCACATTTGGCGAGGATAATCAGATATACTCAACGAAGGAAGTCCTTGACACCTTCGACAAACTGTTTGATGAACATGCATCAGCTGAGGATGTAAACGAGGAGATGCTGTTCTATGAAGAGTTGCGGAATTTATACCTCAACGATCGCCGAGAGTATAACCGCATAAGCCGGCTGTCGCTCCGAAGCCGTTGCGGGCGAGAGCCAATAACATATAATGGTATAAAACTAAGCAATGACACTCTGGTGTTTTTGAAAACAAATATTCGTAAAGTTTTTTATCGGGTCTCCGATACGTCAACAACAGAGCTGTCTGCCATAGAGGCTTTCCATTTCTTTAAGGCTGATAAGAACGAGCAGGCTGTAGAAAGGATAGACCAACACCATAAGCATGTAGAGAAAGCCTGCAAGGCGTTCAGAAAAGCGGTCAACCAGCAGATTGCGAGTGATGATTTGGTAGAGACATCCCAGCAAAACGCACTCGGTTCTCAAGTTGCAACGGCGGTGGCATTGATCAATACCTTCTTGAATGAAGTGCAAGATGCCAGTGTGCGTTTACAAATAGCACAATTGCAATCTCTTGCCCGTGATGGTGTCATTACTGATATCCCCAAGCGGTTACAACGCATGAGCAAGCAACTGCGCCGTGGTACACTATCACATGACGAAGCACTGGATGAAATTGTCACGATGGCAAGAAAATATAACGACTATTTTGTTGCCGAGGAGGAACGTTGCTCTCGGCCTGAATCGGCTCCACAAATTATTTTGTCAGAATCTTTCAGATAATAAGCTATGGATTATAAAGAAATATTAGAAGAAAAATATAACCGCGCAGCATGGATAAGCATGCTGCGAGATATATTCCGTCAAAACGTGGTGTTCTTTGCAACACCTGCTCCCGTTGCTGTAAACAGCGATGTTGCCAACCAAGCGTATTATCTTGGTAAGATTACTCTTACTGACAATCAGCAGATAGCTATTTATGAGGTACAGCTTACCCAGCACATTCAGATAGAACGTAACAAGGCCACTTTGCGTAATCTGCTTGTCAAAGAATGGCGCAGCAGTGGTTTCGCTGGGGCTTTCATGCTGTGTTATCGCAGCGATGAGAGTGTGCTTCGTTTCTCGTATGTCAGCGAGAACTATCGCTTCGATGAAAACCAACAGTATAAAAAGTTCGCTACTGACACAAAACGATACACCTATCTTTTGGGAGAGGGAAGAGCTTGCCGTACTGCCAACGAGAGATTTGTGCAGTTGCGTGACAGTAGCCAGACGCTTGATGATGTAACGAAGGCTTTCTCTGTGGAGGTTCTGACCAAACAATTCTATAACGAGTTGTTTGACTGGTACAGTTGGGCGGTGAGCGATGAGTCGGGCGTCTACTTTCCGAATAATGTCAATACAGAGACCGACGACCGTGAAAATATTGAGACTAAGGTTATAAGGCTCATTACGCGAGTAATGTTTGTGTGGTTTATCAAGCAAAAAGACTTGGTGCCCAACAAGCTCTTTGACGTTGAGTTCCTAAAGAGAGTATTAAAAGATTTCAATCCGTTGGATGATGCCAATAGCAACTACTACAATGCAATCTTACAAAATCTCTTTTTTGCTACGCTCAATCGTGCCATTGTGGACGAAGATGGAAACAAGCGTCGGTTCGCCTCTCTGAAGGGTCATCGCGATATCAAGAATCTTTATCGCTATGCCGAGATGTTCTGTATATCCGAACAAGAGGCCATAGATATGTTTTCTTCCGTACCGTTCCTCAATGGCGGACTTTTCGAATGCCTTGATAAGACAAAGCGCATTGACGGTGTGGAAGTGGCATACAATTACGATGGATTCAGTCGAAACGACAAGCGTTTTGCCAATGGGCGTTATCGCAACCGCGCGTTCATCCCAAATAACCTGTTCTTTGACCCACAAAGAGGATTGTTCTCAATTCTGGGTCGTTATAATTTCACTATTGAGGAAAACACGCCCGATGACCAGCAAGTAGCTCTTGATCCAGAACTGTTGGGAAAGGTGTTCGAAAATCTCTTAGGAGCTTATAACCCTGAGACACGTGAGACTGCACGCAACCAGAGTGGTTCTTTCTATACACCCCGGGAGATTGTCAACTTTATGGTGGACGAGAGCCTTATCTACTACCTTGGTGACAATGAGACAGTGCGCTCTGTTTTTGAGGACGACTTCGAACCCAGAGAGGAGGACGCGGACAAGTACAAAGAAATTACCCGAAAACTGAAGGCAATCAAAGTTCTTGACCCAGCTTGTGGTTCGGGCGCTTTCCCTATGGGAATGCTCAATCGCATCGTTGACATCCTGCGGAAGTTGAATACAGAAGATGACATGTACAAGCTTAAACTGCATGTTATTGAGAACTGTATCTATGGCAGCGACATTCAGAGTATTGCTGCCCAAATAACCAAGTTGCGCTTCTTTATCTCCTTGATATGCGACTGCGACAAAGACCCGTCGAAGCCAAACTTCGGTATGCCTACACTGCCAAACTTGGAGACAAAGTTTGTATCCTCTGACTCGCTTGTCAAAATCAAGAAAGTAAGTATGCACAATCTTTTCGAGGATCCGCGCATAGAAGATACAAAAAACAAGTTGAAAGAAATCCGCCACGAACATTTCAATGCCAAGACGGCAAGCAGAAAATCTTCTTTACGAAAAGAAGACGACCGGCTGCGTCTTCTATTGGCTCAACTGCTGAAAGGCAGTGAGGTGAAGCCGGCAGATGCCATTCAACTTGCTAAATGGAATCCCTATGATCAAAATGAGGTCTCCCCGTTCTTTGATCCAGAATGGATGTTCGGTGTCAAGGACGGGTTCGATATCGTCATAGGCAATCCTCCATACGTGCAGCTCCAAAACAATGGTGGAGCGTTGGCGCAAAAATATGAGGAACAGCAGTATAAGACATTCGCCCGTACAGGCGATGAGTACTGCCTTTTCTATGAACGGGGCTGGCAGCTTCTTAAGGAAGGGGGACATCTGTGCTTCATTACGTCCAACAAGTGGATGCGCGCAGGTTATGGAGAAAAAACGCGTGCTTTCTTTGCCAAAAACACGAATCCCCTTTTACTTATCGATTTCGCAGGAGTAAAAATTTTTGAGAGTGCCACCGTTGATACAAACATTCTGCTCTTCGGAAAGGAAAAGAATCAGAAAAAGACGATCTGTGCTGTTACAAACAAAGAGAATAAGGATAGTGTAAAGAAATTGAGCCATTTTGTTCAGCAACAGCATACCGTCAATGCCTTCTCTTCTTCTGATTC
>SAMEA3663095__coassemble_1576_pt1 | contig 13338 bp, 11 predicted proteins | sample SAMEA3663095__metabat2_high_PE_012 | metagenome-assembled genome bin SAMEA3663095 (sample SAMEA3663095) | pig gut metagenome | biome: pig gut; feature: pig-associated habitat; material: faeces | place: France | collected 2012 | reverse complement strand
CAGTGAACGGTTTTTTACCGTCTCCAAGTGGGTGGGATTGCTCCGATTTCACCATTTCTTTGTCAGCGACTGCACAAGATTGTCTTCCAGAGAAAGCGGTTCCTTATGGGAGAAATAAGAAACAGACCGATAGCATCAAATCTCTTATAGAGAAGAATAAGCAGGTAATAAAGAATGAAATATCCTACGAGGATGCTTATGGTAATACAAACATTAATTTAGCAGCAAATATACAACTCCGGGCAGAGTTCATACGTCAGAAAGGTATATCAGTTGGACTTCATATGATGCCGTCTGGGAACTATGGCTTTCCTGACTTTGTCTTCTATTACAAACACCCAATAGCATTTTTGAAAGCAGGAAGGAGCTTATGAAGTTTGAGAAAACATACTTCGATGAAAACTCAATGATAAGAATGATGCACAACGTTGTGAACTGGAATGCCGTTCTATGGCAAGTTGAATATCGACAGAAACATGGTAAAAAAGCCTATGAGCAATTAATGAGAAAACATGGAATCAAAATGTAATACGGCATCAAACTTGTCTCTATTATGAGATGAGACGACATGAATGTACTACTGCTGTATTTTTGAGGACTATATAAGTTTCCCTTTAAGGTATAGCATGACCCAATAGCTTCACAGAATACATAAACGTAACATTTATGTATTCACATTTCATTCCCTAATCATATCTAATTTTGGAATTTTATTAATATAGCCCTAAACGAACGACTCAAAGTAGCAACCGTCATTTAAGGGAAGAGATCTCGTAAGTACTTATCTTATACAAGTCATTCTTATCACAATATTCTTCTATTGGATGTATTTCCATCCCATTGTGGTAAGCATAGTGTATATTCGTCGAATTGATGGAAGTCATTATTGTCTTCCCATTATTATCATGCGGTCCAAAATTATTTGTCGAAAGACAATATCGTCCGCTTCTACTAAGGTACATCTTCTTCTGCTGTAACTTTTTGACGTTACCCATAGGAGTATGTACAGGATTGAGAAAGACATCTGTTTTGCTCAAGATTCCATTGAACGTTGAAGACAACTCACTGTTATCTTCAAAACGAAAATAAGGTCTGTTATCTTCGGATTGCTTACAGGCAATGATGTTAATTTCCCCACATCGTACAATGGTAAAGTTAATGCCATCAATCGTTATTCTTCTTTTCTCTTGTAACTCACTAAGGAATTCTTGAGCTAAATTTGAATTATTTTTGATATCATTTGCTGTTGCAAACATCTGGTCTGCAAACATGTCACCAAGTTTTCCATCATGTACGTAGAAAAGTGCTTTCTTCAATTTTACCGACTTGTCTTTATGGTAATTGGAAACCTCTACGACCGCTTGTGTATGCTTGTTTGTGATTGCATTCTCAAACAATTGCAGATCATTCAAATTATGTAATGTGTTTCCACTGAAAAGGATTAAATCGGCAGTGCTTCTATTGAAGATCTCCGTCGTCATCTCCAATCGCTTAGCCCATTTGGATTTGTCATTAAAAGCAGCCAATTGTATCTTCATATTTGTATATTTTAGCTTTAAAGATTACATGATGTAAGCATGGAACCATTAGCATCATCAAGTCCATTACAACTACATCTAATTCTAATCAATTCGCAAATTTAATATATTATTTTTGATTCGCAAACAAATTCATATTAAATAACACTATACGTATACTTTTTTTTAACTGACTGACAATCTCCCTTACCTTATTTATATAGTCCGGGGCACTGGCATAGCCTATCCGCTTTAAGAAGGAATAATATCCTTCGCCGTCACGATGCTTGTACTGCACTTTGTTCTTGTAGGCGATGACGCTCTCTTCCCAGTGACTAAAGCTATAGTAGCTTTTCGAGTGTCTGAGCCCGAAGAGGTTGTTGTACTAATTTCCGCTACGGCGTAAAAGCTAAAGCCGTCCGCCAATAGCTGTTGTCTGTTATTTGTTACTTAATTCTTTCTGTGTATATTAGTTCAGATTGGGGCCGGCATGGTTCGTTTGCCATGCGAGGGTCTTCGAGTTCATCGACCGCCCCTTCTCGCCTATGCGCTTCCAGGAGCTGATGGTCTCGCCCAACTCCATGAAGCACCGACTACTCCGCCTTCTTGACAACGAGATCAAGAACGCCAAGCAGGGCAGGGAAGCCTGGCTGAAGATGAAAATCAACCATATCACCGACCCCGACATGGTGAACAAGCTCTACGAGGCTTCCCGTGCAGGCGTGAGGATAGACATCGTCATCCGTGGCAACTGCTCCCTCGTGCCGGGTGTTCCCAAGGTCAGCGAGAACATCCGTTGCGTGGGTATCATCGACCGGTATCTGGAGCATTCCCGCATCCTCATATTCTGCAATGGAGGCAAGAACAAGTTCTATTTGGGTTCGGCCGACTGGATGCCTCGCAACCTCATCAACCGCATTGAGGTGTATAGTCCCGTTTACGACGCAGACCTGCAGCGCGACCTGCTCCGAACCGTGGAGTATGGCTTGAGGGACACCATGAATGGACGCCTCATCGACGGGCGGGGTACCAACCAATTCCAGCCGGGGAATCCTTTTCGCTCGCAAGAGGCTTTGTACAATTGCTATTTGAAAGAGAATGAGACAGGAGAGGCCCATGGAAATGACTGACATTAAGGAGTTTAATCTCGCCGCCATCGACGTGGGTTCCAACGCCGCAAGGCTGCTCATCAAGACCGTAAGCATCGACCTGGACGGGCGGCTCAGCCAGCGCAAGGCACTGTTCCTGCGCGTGCCCCTCAGACTCGGAATGGAAGTCTTCAAGAAAGGAAAAATCAGTCGCGAGAAGGAAGAGGCGTTCCTCAGGACCATGAAAGCCTACAGGCAGCTCATGAAGGTCTTTAAAGTGAGGGACTACCGCGCGTGCGCCACTTCGGCCATGCGCGACGCCAAAAATGGCAGACAAGTGATGGACCGTGTCAATGAGGCCACGGGGCTCGGATTGAAGATCATTTCGGGCGATGAGGAGTCGCAAATCATCTATGACATCCATCTCTCACAATTGCAGGACGACAACAACTATCTCTATGTTGACGTGGGCGGTGGCAGCACCGAAGTAACCTTCATCTCGCAGGGGCAGCGGGTAATGAGCCACTCCTACAATATCGGCACGGTGCGTATGCTCAGTGAGGCCGTCAAGGCCGAAGAGCTTCAGCACGTCAGAAATGAGCTCGGAAAGGTGGCGGCTGGGTATGGAGACATCACGATCATTGGCTCCGGGGGCAACATCAACAAGCTCTACCGCATTGCCCCCAAAAGGGACAAAACCGAGGGGCGGCTGCCCGTCGACACCTTGGTGAAGCTTCACGACCGGCTTGCCAAGATGAGCTTGCAGGAACGAATGGACGTCTTCAACATGAAGCCCGACCGCGCCGACGTCATCGTGCCGGCTGCCGAAATCTTCATGATGGTGGCCCAGAGCGTGGGAGCCAAGGCCATCAAGGTACCCAATGTGGGACTTGCCGACGGACTCATCAACGACATGGCACAGTGTATCGTGTTCGGCAAAAAGCGTGCTTAAAGGGAGCTTGCCTTGTCAATACACTCGACAGGCCACTGCCACGCAAGAGATTGCGCAGGTGGTGGCCTTTGATGTTTTTTAATGAATTGTGAATCTTCAATCGAAAAAAAGTAGGGGAGTTTGACGGTTCTCAATAAATTTGATTATCTTTGCTGAGGATAAACTAACTAAATACCTTGAATATGTTGACAGATCAAGACAAAAGACAGATTGAAAGCCGCGGCATGACACTCGCTCAGGTGGAGCGCCAGTTGCAGCTGTTCGGTGAAGGCTTCCCTTATCTTAGGCTGAAGGCTGCCGCTTCCACAGCCAATGGGATTCTTGCGCCTTCTTATCAGGAGGCAGAGGACATCGTTAAGCTGTGGGATGAATACAAGAATGGCAACCACATTGTCACCAAGTTCGTTCCTGCGTCGGGGGCGGCCAGCAGGATGTTTAAGAACTTGTTCGCATTCTTAGCTGCAGACTATGATAGGCCCACTACAGATTTTGAGAAGGAGTTCTTCTCGAATATCCAGCATTTTGCTTTCTATGAGGCTTTGGATGCCCAGTGCCTGGCAAATGAGGGCAGCGGCGTGCAAGTTCTGATGGATGGGGGCCGCTACAAGGCGATCGTGTCCAACCTGCTTGAAGGCAAGGGCTTGAACTACGGGCAGCTGCCCAAGGGATTGCTGCTTTTCCACAAGTATGACGAGGGCGCGCGCACTGCGATGGAGGAACATCTTGTGGAGGCGGCCCTCTATGCCAGCGCAAATGGCAGGGCCAATGTCCATTTCACGGTTTCTCATGACCACCTGGCGCTTTTTGAGAAGATGGTCGATGAAAAGAAGAGTGTGTATGCGCGGAGATTCGGCGTGGAGTATGATGTCTCCTTCTCGGAGCAGAAGCCCAGCACCGACACCATAGCCGTGAATCCCGACAACACGCCATTCCGAAACGACGACGGTTCCTTGCTTTTCCGTCCGGGGGGCCATGGGGCGTTGATTGAGAACTTGAACGATTTGGAGTCGGATGTGGTGTTCATCAAGAATATAGACAATGTCGTGCCAGATAGGCTCAAGGGAGAAACCGTCGCTTACAAGAAAGTGCTGGCAGGCATCTTGGTAAAGATGCAAAGTCGTGCTTTCGCTTATTTGCGGCAGCTTGACAGCGGGGACTATACTGAATCCGAGCTGAATGGCATGTTGCAGTTTGTCCGTAGCGGGCTATGTGTCAGCCATGACAACATGGACTGTGCCGACAAAGGCGTGTTGGTTGATTACCTGCGCCGTAAACTGAACAGGCCCATGCGTGTCTGTGGCGTGGTGAGGAATGTAGGCGAGCCGGGCGGCGGTCCTTTCCTTGCATATAATCCAGACGGGACAGTGAGTCCTCAGATCTTGGAAAGCAGCCAGATAGACAAGTCCAACCAAGATTGCGTGAGGATGTTCAAGGAAGGCACGCATTTCAATCCCGTGGACTTGTGCTGCGCCATAAAGGACTATAGGGGGCGTAAGTTCAACTTGCTGGAGCATGTCGACCCCGCCACGGGCTTCATCTCGTCGAAGAGCAAGAATGGCCGTGAGCTTAGGGCTTTGGAGCTTCCCGGCTTGTGGAATGGCGCCATGAGCGACTGGTCTACGATCTTCGTGGAGGTGCCCCTGTCGACTTTCAACCCTGTGAAGACGGTGAATGACCTGCTCAGGGAACAGCATCAATGACAAGCCACTTGCGGATAAGGAATTTAGAGCCAGGGGCCTCGGCAGGCTTCTGGCTTCCTACTCCCCGTAATCGCCCCTCGGCCTTTTGAATATTTGTTATCGCCGTTATGATAAATAGGGAGTTCCGCTTGCTTGTTCCGGTTGCCTTTCCCTACCTACAATTGATTGACACTAAACATTGCTGATATGGCTCATTCAGCAAGTTCTTCCTTTTGGGGAAGCTTTTATTTGAATCTGTGATGCTTCCTTGCCCTCTGCGGCATTCCCTGCGAAGCGAAACTCCCCGGTGCGGCGAATCCGCAATACTGCGCGTAGCGGCTTTGGATGCGCCGCACGTATTCCACGGTCTCGTAGCCCCGCATGTAGCCGTGCGGGGCTACGGGGTCCTGGTAGTATTTGGGGTCTGTGAGCTTTAGCACATATTGGCTCACTTCGTTCCAGTTGTATGGATTTCCGCCATGTTTCTTTGTGAGGCTCATGGCGTCGCGGATGTGGCGGCTTCCGCCGTTGTAGCTTGCAAGGACGAAGTTGGCTCTCTGGCTCTGGGGGATGTCGCTGAAGAGGCTTTGCAGTTGGCCAAGGAATCTCGCTCCAGCCTCGATGTTCTCCTGTGGGTTGTAGACCGACTCCTCAGGGAGCCCCAGATGGGCCGCGGTGGCGGGCATAATTTGCATCAGTCCCCTTGCGCCGGCCCAAGAACGGGCCCGAGGGTCGAAGCATGATTCCTGGTAGCACTGGGCCGCGAGCAGCCTCCAGTCCATCCTTGCCGTCTGTGCGTATTGTTGGAAATAGGCATCGAATCTGGATATGATGCCTGCGCCCCTGTTGAGCATTGGTGTGTAGACATGGCGCTCCACGCTGCCTGCCGACAGGAGGAAGTTCTCCTCTTTCCTCGTTTGGGCCACCATCTCGGGCCTGAACCAGTCGTTGAGGGCTTTGGCCAGTGAGGAGTTGTCCTTGCCCACGGCCCACTGGGTGTTGGAGGAGCCGATGCTGGCTCCGCAGAATCTCAGTCCGCGGCATGACCTTGGCAGCTGGAAAGCCACCACGTCGGCCTCTCCCCTTTCCACTTTGCGTACCATCTCTGCGGTGTCCCTGCACACATCCACGCGCAGACTCACCCCCAAGCTTTGGGCGAACTTCTCGCAGAGCAGATACTGCAGTCCCATGCCGTAGTTGTGATAGTCGTAGTAGGTCTCCGGTCCGGAGAGGGTGGCCATGATCAGCTCGCCGTTGGCTACGATGTCGTCAAGCGGGAGCGATCTGCCCCCGTGAGTGGCTTCGCCCTCTCCCTGCTCCAGGGTTGTCCCCCATGGGGTCGTATCCGCTTGTCTCCTCTCAGAGCACGACAGCATTCCAAGCATCAGCAGTGGAATGATGAATGGCAATATGCGGTGTGTTGTGTCTTGGCGATTGTCCCTACGGCTGCTTGATTTCATTTTACCGTCAACTTATCTGTAACTCTTTTGGCTACAAAAGTACAAGAATTCTTGGACAATTAACTAAAAATCCGTAATTTTGCCCCGTTATTTTAAGATATTTTGGAGATGTTGCGAATTGCCGTTCAGTCGAAATGCCGTCTTTTTGGCGGTGCGATGAAGCTTGTATGCCGAATCTGGCGTAAGGTCAAGTGCCTGCATGTCCGGGAAAGGGCAGTTGAAGGGCTGTGCCGATGTTGAATGCCTTAGGCTGAACACCGTCTCTTAACGAATCTTTCTATGCTTATGAAGGAATTGGAGCAACTTGTGAGAGGCAACATTTTGCGGTTGACCCCCTACTCCAGCGCGCGGGTCGAGTCCTCGGGCGCCAAGGTGCGGGTGTTGCTCGATGCCAACGAGAGTCCTTACAACTCTCCCCTGAATCGTTATCCCGACCCCTTGCAGAGGAAATTGAAGAATGTTCTGGCCAAGGTCAAGGGCGTGGCCGAGGAGAATCTGTTCTTGGGCAATGGCAGCGATGAGGCCATCGATTTAGTCTATCGTGTGTTTTGCGAGCCAGGGCGTGACAATGTCGTGGCCATCGACCCTACATACGGCATGTATGGCGTGTGCGCAGACATCAACAATGTGGAATATCGCAGGGTGTCATTGGACGAGCGTTTTCAGGTCAAGGCTGAGAGCCTGCTCTCCGCCACCGATGCCCACACCAAGGTGATATGGATCTGCTCGCCCAACAATCCCACCGGCAACAACATCGACCGCGACGAGGTGGGGCGGGTCATAGATGGCTTTGAGGGCATCGTGGTTGTGGATGAGGCCTACAGCGACTTCTCTTCTCAGAAGACTTTCCGCTCCGAGCTTTCGACCCACCCCAACCTGATTGTTCTCAACACCATGAGCAATTCCTGGGGCTGCGCCGCCCTGCGCTTGGGCATGGCGCTGGCGAGCGCGGAGATCATAGCCCTCTTCAACAAGGTGAAAAATCCCTACAACGTCAACCTCCTCACGCAGGACAAGGCCTTGGAGATGCTCGCCGACCCTTTCAAGGTGGACAATTGGGTGAGGACGGTGCTGCAGTCGCGCGGCATGCTGATGGAGGCCTTTGAGAGGCTTCCCATCTGCCGGCAGGTCTTTCCCACCGACGCCAACTTCTTCTTGGCCCGCATGACGGACGCCCAAGCCGTCTATGACCATTTGGTGGAGAATGGAGTCTTTGTCGGGAATTGTGCGCAGGTGCGCCTTTGCAACGACTGCTTTAGAGTCACCATCGGGTCGCGCACCGAAAACCAGACCTTGATGGCGGTGCTTAGAACCTATCATTCTTGATCGTAAACAAACAAAATTAAAATATCTGTATGTGTGGAATAGTTGGATATATTGGAAGCAGAGAGGCTTATCCCATATTGGTTAAAGGACTTCACCGGCTTGAGTATCGTGGTTACGACTCGGCCGGAGTGGCTCTGTTGGACGGTCAGGACCTGAATGTCTACAAGGCCACGGGCAAGGTGGCCGACTTGGAGCGAGTGGCTGCTGGCAAGGATTTGGCCGGACACCTCGGCATCGCCCACACCCGCTGGGCCACTCATGGCGAACCCACGGTGGCCAATGCCCATCCCCACCTCTCGGAGTCGGGCAATCTCGCCCTTGTGCACAATGGAATCATAGAAAACTTTGACGTCCTCCGTTCGCAGTTGAAGAAGAAAGGCTTCCACTTCAAGAGCGAGACCGACACAGAAGTGCTGGTGCAGCTCATCGAATACGTGCAGCAAAAGCGCAAGTGCCAGCTCCCCGAGGCTGTCATCCATGCGCTCCGCAAGTGCATCGGCGCCTACGCCATCGCTGTTGTCGACAGGCGCAATCCCTCTCAGCTTGTCGCAGCCCGCAAAGGGTCGCCCATGGTCATCGGCATCGGCAAGGACAATGGAGAGTTCTTCGTCGCCTCTGACGCCACTCCCATTGCCGAATACACCAAGCAGGTAGTCTACGTCGACGACGAGCAGGTGGCGGTATGCCAGCCGGGAAAGCCCATCGACATCATGGACCTGAGCCAGGAGCATGTCAACCCCAACGTGAAGGAGATAGACATGGACATGAGCATGCTCGACAAGGGCAAGTTCCCCCACTTCATGCTCAAGGAAATCTTCGACCAGCCCCAGTGTCTTCGCGACTGCATGCGTGGCCGGTTGATGTCCTACAACAACAGTGTGGTGCTCAGCGCGGTGGTCAACCATCGCAAGCGTCTGCTCAGGGCGCGCCGGTTCATCATTGTCGCCTGCGGCACGAGCTGGCATGCCGGACTCATCGGAAAACAGCTGATAGAGCATTTCTGCCGCATCCCGTGTGAGGTGGACTACGCTTCCGAGTTCCGCTATCGCGACCCGGTCATCTATCCCGACGATGTTGTGGTGGCCATATCCCAGAGCGGAGAGACCGCCGACACGATGGCTGCCCTTGAGCTTGCCAAGGAGAACGGCGCCTTCACTTTTGGCATCGTCAATGCCGTGGGGTCAAGCATAGCGCGAATGACCGACGCCGGCATCTACATCCATGTGGGTCCTGAGATTGGCGTGGCCTCCACCAAGGCCTTCACGGGGCAGCTCACCTGCCTCTACTTGCTCACCTTGGCCTTGGGGCGCGCCATGGGTTCCATGCCCATCGACGATTTCACCGAGATGGTGCGAGAATTGGAGTGCATTCCCGCCAAGATCCAAGAGGTGCTCAAGCAGGCCGACGCCATCAAGGAACTGAGCAACACTTTCACATTCGCCCACAATTTCCTTTATTTGGGACGCGGCTGGAACTATCCTGTGGCACTTGAGGGGGCATTGAAGCTCAAGGAAATCAGTTATATCCATGCCGAGGGATATCCCGCCGCAGAGATGAAGCATGGCCCCATTGCCCTCATCGACGCAGAGATGCCTTGCCTCTTCATCGCCACCAAGCACGATGACTATGGCAAGATCATCAGCAACATGCAGGAGGTGAAGGCCCGCGGGGGCAAAATCATCGCCATCAGCACCAAGGGCGACGAGGAAATCAAGAACGTGGCCGACCGGTACATCGAGATTCCAAACACGCTCCCTGCCCTTGAGCCGTTGCTCACAGTCATCCCCTTGCAGCTTTTGGCCTATGATGTGGCCGTCAACAAAGGACTCAATGTCGACATGCCGCGCAATCTGGCCAAGAGCGTAACCGTAGAATAACCCATTGGACCGGTTCTGGGAGTCGGACTTCCCCACTCCTCGGGCCGGCTCCAAACCGCTGCTGGAAGCCCATGCGGCTTCCTTGCTGTTTATGATATGGAATCAAGACAGACTTTTTGATATCTGGCAGGCGAAGGACAGCGTCACCACAACGGTTGAGGCCAACGGTTATGGCGTTTGGGATTTGCGTCCCTCCGGCCGTTGCCTTTGTCTTGAGCTGTCACAGCATCTTAGCGAGGAGGCTGCCATCGGACTCAGTTTCCAATTTGCCCTTACAGCCGACTATTGGGGCGAGGGCGGGCATGGCTCTGTCTTCAGACTTTGTTGGCCGGAATAGCAGCCTTCCCTCCCCTCTCATGTCCATCCTTTCTATGCCCTCCCTTTCCTCACCTAAGTGCAAGGCGAGGGAAAATATCCCCCGTGCCGACTCCTTTTTTGTGGGGAAAGTTTGTTGCTTTGGGAAAAAATGCTTAATTTAGCCCCCGACTTAAAACATTATTATAATGAGAAATTCTGTTAAGCGCAAAAGCAATTTGCCTTCCGAATGCACAACCATCATTGTTGGCGACAAGATGTCGGCCGACGGTTCGCGGTTCTTATGCCGTTCGAGTGACTTCGACGCCATGATGGCCATCAACTATGAGATTCATACCGACACCCAGCACGGCCCCAAGGAGTTCGTCGCCAAGGACAGCTCGTTCCGTTGCCCGCTCAGCGAGGAAGCCTTGGGCTATACTGGCCTGCCTGACTACCAGTTTCCCGGCGAATGGGGAAGTGCGGGCTTTAACACGGCTGGCGTGGGCATGAGTTCCACCGAAACCATCTTCAGCAGCAAGGAGGCTCTGCAGTTTGATCCCTACGTGGCCGATGGATTGGCCGAAAACTGCACCTACAACATTGTCCTCCCCTACATCCGCACAGCGCGAGAGGGCGTGGAGAGGCTTGGCTCCCTCATCGAGAAATACGGTTCGGCCGAGGGCTTCGGAATTGGTTTCATCGACGACAAGGAGGTATGGTATTTAGAGAATGCCTGCGGCCACCGCTGGCTCGCAGCCCGCATTCCCGCCGACAAATATTTCTGCACGGGCAACCAGAGTCGGCTGCGCGACTATGACCCCAACGACAAGGACAACTTCCTGGCCTCGCCCGACTTGGTGGAGTTTGCGCAGAATCACGGACTCTACAATCCCGCCGAGGGGAAGTTCGACTTCCACAAGGCCTATGCCCACGACTGCAAGGAGCCGGGCCACGACGACTTCACCTACAACTATCCGCGTGTGTGGGGACTGCAGAAGATGTTTTCTCCGGCCATCCACAACGATGTGACGAAGAACACTTTCCCCGTGTTTGCCAAGGCCGAGACCCCCATCGACCTTGATGCCCTGCGCACGGCTTTTCGCTTCCACTATGATGGCACCGACCACGACCCCTATCTCCACAACAACGGCAAGGAGCCTTGGCGCCCCGTGAGTATCTTCCGCACCACGCAGACCCATATCATACAGGTGCGCCCCAATCTGCCCCAGGCCATAGGCCATGTTACCTACATTGCCATGGGCATGGCCGACCTTGGTGTGTTCCTGCCCCTCTACCAAGGTGTGCGCGATGTGCCGGAACCCTACAAGACGGGCAACGGCCACGCCGACGACAAGTCGGCTTATTGGGCCTTCCGCAAGGTGATGACGCTCGCCATGACCAACTACAATGCCTATGCGCCCGTAGTCAAGGAGGCCTACGCCAGGCTGGAAAGGGAGAATGACGAGCGCCAGCGCGAGTTCGAGGCTGATTATCTCTCCGTCTGCGAGAAGTCCCCTATGAAGGCTCTTGACTTGCTCCAGCGGTTCTCCGACTCGCTCCTGCTCCATGCCCTTGAGGTGGCACGCAGTCTGGAGAACGAACTCTTCACCCGGCTCACAGCCGACATTCAGAAAGAATACCTCTTCCACGGAGCTTGAGCCTCCCAGTGGCCTAATGAGGACTAAGGGAAGCCTGCGGGCCGGTGGTACGGTTCGGCAGGCTTCCTTTTTCTTGTTGGTCTTGTGGTCGTGGTGTCACTGTTGGGTTAGGGCCAACCATCGTCGGTTCGTCCCTGGCGGCGCAGCCCTTTCTCCCTCTGTTCTTCCGCCGCCATTTCCCTTGGGGCGGAAAGCATCCCAACCACATCGGCCTTGGTCAGCGTACAATTCTCTTCAATGCGCCTTGCCATTTCATTCATGCTTAGAGGATTGCCACGTCGCAACACAACAAGTACTTGGTTGCTCCCCCCTCTCCCTTTGCGTTTCGGATGGTGTGAATTTCACACTAGGATTGAGCCGTCCGTACACGTTCGCATGGCGGCAGGCAAGAGGGTCTGCTTGACCTTTGACGATTGTGAGCGACAGTGGAGCAGGCTCTTCAATTTGGATTTGGTTCTTTGTCTGGCCAAGCGTATCCTATATTTGGGTGAGCCATGAAACAGGGTGTATGAAATCCTAAGCAACGGCTTCTTCCTCGTGTGGCTGCTTAGGTTGATGCTGGTGAGAAAACATGATTTCAGGTTGCGTACGACGGGAACTTGATTCCCGGCCCTTGCAGGCGTAATGCGGTAACTGGTAGGTCGTCCTGAATGCGACTGATGCAGCGGTGTGTGATCCATGGTCAAGGATGCTCGCTGGACGGTGTGGAACTCTTCTGCCTCAGCAGCCGGGTCTTGTTCATCAGGCATTGGCACAGGTGCCTCAGTGCAGCCATGGGCGAATGGAGGATCATACGCGGCCCTGCCCAGCGCATGACTTGCCTTATCTCTTCCCTTTTCTTGGGGGCATAGCAGTGGACGTGGCAGTCCTTGCAGGCTGGCTTTGCCTCGCCCCACCGGCAATGGTCCAGCCGTTGGCAGGCATAGTCGGCAAGGGCCTTGAATCTCTCGGGCGTCTCCATCAATCCAAGCCTGTGCCTGCAATAGATGTCAATCATCAGCCTGATGGTCGCCTTGTCCCTTTCCGTCTTCCTGTTGGACTTATTGCCTACGGCTGCGTCACTGCCCAAACAAGAGAGGTGGCGATTGACATTCTTGTTGAAAGTGTCGTTCTGTTTCTGTTCCATGTCTTTTCATTCTCTCACTCTTCGGCTATTGGGCGGCCCATGTAGCTGCACCGCTGCCTTTTTCCAGCCTTGGGATTTGTGGGACGGCAAAGTTACAAAAATTATCGCTGCCCACCAAATCACCATTTATCGGTAATTTCGATTGGTGATATAGAAACAACCCTTTCATCAGTGTGGCAGGAGTGGTTGATTAAGAGTAATTTTGCACCGTGTAAGGCTGACGGTTGGCATCTTGCCAGCCACAGGCCAACTGCGGGATAAGATCAGCCCGCAGTTAGAAATTGCATTTGGAAATTTTAGTAAACCTAGAATCCGCAGCACTTTAATTTAGATTTATTTATAAGTTCCTGAGCAGCAA
>SAMEA3663095__coassemble_1550_pt1 | contig 13558 bp, 9 predicted proteins | sample SAMEA3663095__metabat2_high_PE_012 | metagenome-assembled genome bin SAMEA3663095 (sample SAMEA3663095) | pig gut metagenome | biome: pig gut; feature: pig-associated habitat; material: faeces | place: France | collected 2012 | reverse complement strand
TGAGGGACAACCACAAGAAGCACTTGGAGAAGAAGCGGGTGCCCGACTGGCTCGTGGGCCTGGCCGACAAGCTGATAGCCAAGCGCGAGCGCCGCTTCGACAAGGCCTGCTCCGCCTTTGGCCGCTACATGCCCTTTGAGAGCATCTACGAGAAGGCTCGGCTGGCCCAGCCCGCCATCAACCTCAGCGCACAGTTTGGCGAAGGCTGGCTCATCGCCGGCGAGGTGGCGTCGCTGGCCCGGAGGGGAGTGACCCATGTGGTGAGCCTGCAGCCCTTTGGCTGCATCGCCAACCACATCGCCTCCAAGGGAATCGAGAACAGGCTGCGCCAGCTCCATCCGCAGCTCAACATCCTCTCGCTTGATTTCGACAGCAGTGTCAGCGAGGTGAACATCGCCAACCGACTCCTGCTATTCATTAATGACATGTACGACACGAATCATGAAAATGGAAGAGAAGAATATAGAACAGCAAATCATCCGTGCTGCCAAGACCGTGTTCGTTGAGAAGGGATTCGCTGAGGCCTGCATGACCGAGATAGCCCAGACCGCGGGCATCAGCCGCCCCGTGCTCAACTATTATTTCCGCTCCAAGGACAAGCTCTTCGCCGCCGTGTTTGCCGACATCCTCCACGATTTCATACCCCGTATGAAGGATGTGGTGATGCGGACGGAGACCGTCGACGAGCGCATAGCCGACATCGTAGACATCTATTTTGGCATACTCAGGCGGGAGCCGCTGTTGCCCCTCTTCATGTCGCGCGAGATACATCGCGACGCCGGCCATCTGTTCGCCACCTTGGAGAAGCTCGACTCCTGGGACTACATAGAGACGCTCAAGACAGCGCTTCGCCACGAGATGGACTCTGGAACCATACGCCGCCTGCCACTGCCCTACATCTTCTACACTTTCTATGGACTTGTGGCTATTCCCTTCCTCACGGCCCCGCTCGTGGAGCTGTTTGTGGGCGACAAGGTAGACGAACGGCTGATGGAGCCGTGGCGGCAGCATGTCGTTGAGGCCATGCACCAGTTGCTTGTCGTCGACGACAAGTCCAACCCACTAGCCCTTGCCCAAGGAGTGGAAGGGACACACACGAAAAAGGCCAGCCATGCTCGCGCATGACTGACCTCTCCTGTTTATAATACAATATAGGCCGATTCTAAAAATTAGGTTTAGAAACCAAGCCGATATGTATATATGTAATTTCGGTCGTCTTCTGCATCTATCGGTCTCAAAACGTCAAGTCTCATCGGTCGTGTAGCCCGCTACACTCCCTCTTCAACTTACGTTTTGAATCCCGATATCTTGCAGAATACGCCTCGACCTAATTTTTAGAACCGACCTATAACGAGCGGGATTTAATCTTCCAAGTCGTTTGTAACGAACGGAGTTGGGCCTCCCCAGTCGTTTTGAACGAGTGTTTTCTCAATCCTCAAAGTCGTTGTCAAACGAGGAAACTCCCTCCTCTGTGAACTTCTTCGAGCCGCGCAGCTGGTGGCGCATGTTGCTCAACAATTGCTGGCTCTCCTGCAGCAGGTTGAGATAGACCACCGAAATCTTCAGCAGATTGTTGTCGGTGGAGCGCTGCATTCGGTCAATGTGCTTCTTGCGGAGGGCGCTCAACTGGTCTTTCAGGATGTCGGCTTGCTCCAGCACGTTGCGATAGTTGTCAAACCTTCCTGTGGAGATGAGGCTCTCGGTTTGCTTCAACAGGTCGTTGATGCCATGGCGCACGGGCTCATACTCGGCGATGTAGGTCTGGGGCAGCGGATTGAAGTTGTTGTCGATGTGCTCCTTGATGGGTTCAAGCATGCGCAGGATACAGTAGATGTATTGCTGGCTGGCGTTGATGGAGACGTGGAACCAAGTGTTGCGCTCCATGGCCGTACGCTCGGGGGCACGCCTCAGGGCAAGGAGCTCTTGGCGGCGCACGTTCTTTAGGTCTATCTGCTTCTTGCGCAGCTCGCGGTTGGTATGGCGCAGGTAGCGCGGTCGGTTGTTCTCGAATCCGTCCACCACCTTATTATACTCGTCGTAGGCAAACTGGGTCATCTCGCTCTGGTTGTGGCGGAAGTGCTTGGTGAGCAGGTCCCAGACGATCTCCGGGTCTTTGGTGCGCATCATGAGCTGGAACACGTTCTCTTTCTTGTCCTTGGCGTGCTTGTTGAAGTTGCGGTTGCTGCGGATGAGCAGGTATACCACGATGGCCATCAGAATGCCCTGTACCACGATGCCACCATACCACATGAGGGCGCAGACGATGGCGCAGGAGGCGAAGCCCACGGCGGCTGTGATAAACCACCCACCGATGACGGAGAGCACGCCCGTGACGCGGAACACGGCGCTCTCACGTCCCCAGGCACGGTCGGCCAAACTGGAACCCATGGCCACCATGAACGTCACGTAGGTGGTGGAGAGCGGCAGCTTGTGGTTGGTGCCGAAGGTGATCAGCATGGAGGCCAGCACGAGGTTGACGGCGGCGCGCACCACGTCGAATGCGGCTCCGTTGTCGAGTTCCGCGTCCTTCTTGTCGAAGCGGGAGTCTACCCATTCGCATACGCTGTCGGGAGTGCGGTTGGCCACGAAAGTGTTGGCGCTTTGGGCGCAGCGCACCAGACTGCGTGCCGCGCTCGACGAGCCGAACATCTCGTCGCCTTCCTCCTGGCGACTCAGGTCTACGGAAGTCTTGATCACGTTGCGGGCCTTCTTGGAGGTGGCCATGGCGATGATCATGATCACTCCGGCTGCGAGCAGGTAAGTGGCAGGCGACTGGGCGCTCTCCATCAGAGAGTTCATCATAAACTCGCTGGGTGCGGCTCCGTTGCTGTTGGCCATGAAGTCTCTGTAGGAGTCGAGGCCCGCCAAAGGCACACCTATGAAGTTGACCAAGTCGTTGGATGCGAACGACATGGCCAGTCCGAACGTCCCCATCAGCACGAGGAACTTGAACACGTTGACCTTCATCAGGTAAAGAACCTCCATCAGCACGGCCGAGAAGACGAACGTGTAGGCCATCAGCAGGTTGATGTTGTCGTTGATATAGTCGCGGATGTTGGCGGGAATGTAGGGCGACTTGCCGAATCCCTTCAGGAAGATGAAGTACGACAAGGCCGTGAACGCGATGCCGCCAAAGATGGCGATGGTGTAGCGCGAGTGCTTCTGGTAGTTGAAGGTGAAGATGATACGCGCTATCCACTGCACGATGACACCGAAGACAAAGGCCACGACCACCGAGGCGAAGATGCTCGTCACCATGTCAAGAGCTTTCTTGGAGTTGATGAGGTCGGCCATGTCGAGGCTGGGGTCTTGTGCCACCATCAGCGTGGCCATGGTAAACGTACCGCCCAACAGCTCAAACACCAGTGATACGGTGGTGGAGGTGGGCATGCCCATCGTGTTGAACACATCGAGAACGATGACATCGGTCACCATCACGGCCAGGAAGATTGTCATCACTTGCTGGAAGGAGTAGTGCGTGGGCATGAGCACGCCGTGTCGTGCCACGTCCATCATGCCCGACGACATGACAGCGCCCAAAATCACACCGAACGAAGCTATGATCAGTACGGTGCGAAACTTGGCCACCTTTGCGCCAATAGCAGATTGGAGGAAATTCACTGCGTCGTTGCTCACACCCACGAACAAGTCGAAAAAGGCAAGCATCAGCAGGAAAATCACAATGATTAGATAAATTGAACCCATTGCTTAAAATTTGTTTGATTTTTCTTTGGCGCAAAGGTATAGGATGGCTGTTACAGGCGGATTAAACACATGTTACAATGAGGTTACAACCCTCTTTTCATGGTTCATGTTTGCCATTCGCAGCAAATGTGGGAGATTCACTCGTTGCGACCTTGCAGGGGGCAATGGCAGCCGCTTCGCCCTGACACTCTTTACGCGTGGCTCTGAAGGCTGGTTCTATAAATTAGGCTGATAGAATAATCGAAAAAGTGTAGTTGTCGTTTCGGTCGTCTTCTGCATCTATCGGTCTCAAAACGTCAAGTCTCATCGGTCGTGTAGCCCGCTACACTCCCTCTTCAACTTACGTTTTGAATCCCGATATCTTGCAGAATACGACTCGACCTAATTTATAGAACCAACCTGAACAAGAGCGAAAAAAAGATGGAAATGGAGAAAATCTGTTATATCGGGAAAAACATTTGTTGTTTTGGAATTATTTTACTATCTTCGCAGCCGAATATCAACATCTAAAAAATTGAATTATGAAAAAGTACGTTTGTGACACTTGTGGTTGGATATATGATCCCGCAGTAGGCGACCCCGACAATGGCATTGCTCCCGGAACAGCTTTCGAGGACCTGCCCGATGACTTCACCTGCCCCCTCTGTGGTGTAGGCAAGGAGGATTTCAGCCCTGTTGAGGATTAATACCTTCACACCAGCCTATGACAACAACAGAACTACAACCCATGGCGGTTGCAGTTCTGTTTTCATTTTTTTAAGGTCCGAAGTTCTTGAAAAGCCCAAAAAGAAGCCTTGTTTTGGACGATTTGTTGTATATTTGCAGAACTAACTAAACGACAACCTGCGCAATGAGACAACCGAACACCCTTCTGTTCTTGTTATTATGGGCCGTCGCTGTGCCTGTCAGCGCACAGAGCGACTTCTTCCACCGCCGTCAGAATATTGCCCTTGGCTGGAACCATCGGGGGGCAGACTCGCTCCTCACCTCACGGTTCAACCTTGGTCTGTTCGACAATGTAGACTCGCTCCGCGGCGCACAGCTCGGACTTGTCTCCGCCCGCGTCCACCGCGACACCCGTGGCCTCAATTTCGGACTCTTCACGGCCAGCACTTGGGGCAACATGAGGGGATGGCAACTCTCCGGCATGAGCAGCATCGTGGGCGGAACCAGCTGCGGACTGCAGACCTCCACGCTCACCAACTACGCCACGCGGCTCAGGGGCGTGCAGATTGCGGGGCTCGTCAATATCGTGGAGCAGCCCATGAGCGGCGTGCAGATAGCTGGCGTGGCCAACATCTCCAAGGGAATAGACCATGGACTACAGCTTTCGGCTCTGGCCAACGTGGCCTCCGGCCACGCCACGGGGGTGCAGGTGAGCGGCTACAACTATGCCGACACGCTCAACGGCTGGCAGGTGGGGTTCATCAACTCGGTGGCAAGCCATAACAACGGTTGGCAGGTGGGCGTGTTCAACTATTCCACCGACACCGTGGCCCACAAGATAGGACTCGTCAACATCAATCCCAAGACGCGCATCGACTTCATGGCTTTCCTTGGCACGTCGTCGATCTTCAACAGTGCATTGCGCTACCGCAACCGCTCAACCTATAACATGATAGGCGTGGGCACCCACTACATGGGACTGGACCATAAATTCTCAGGAGCCGTGTTCTACCGCTTGGGCCAGTATTTCAATATTGCGCCGCGGTGGTCGCTGAGCGGCGACGTGGGCTACTACCACATCGAGACCTTTGAGGAGAACAGCCGCAACAAGCCCAAGCGCCTTTTCTCCCTACAGCTGCACGCCAACGTGGACTACCGCATCAACAAGACGCTCGGTGCCTTTGCCTCTGTGGGCTATGGCGACACCTACTATTACGGGCACCACCGCCATTACAAGAATGAACTGATAGCCCAAGCGGGGCTGACGATCCTCTGGCCCCATCGCCGCACCTCCTCGTTCGACATTCCCCGGCCGAAGCCCCGCCCCGCCTCGGTGGCCGACAGCCTTTTGGCCCAGTGGAATGATGGACGGAAAAACTATTGGCTGGCTGCGACCGAGGCCGCGGGCATCAATGTGTTGGTGCACTGCTTCGACCGCTTCGTGATGAACGAGGACTTCGCGCAAGTGAATTTCAAGGATATTGCCCGCAACTGGCGCAACGCCTTCGTGTGGGACAACGATCAGTTCTCCACCAACCTCTTTGCCCACCCCTACCATGGCAATCTCTATTTCAACTCAGCCCGCTCCAACGGACTTTCCTTCTGGCAGAGTGCTCCTTACGCCCTCTGCGGCAGTCTGATGTGGGAGTTCTGTGGCGAGGTGGAGCCGCCCGCCATCAATGATGTCATGGCCACCACTTGTGGCGGTATGGCCATCGGCGAGGTGACACACCGCATCAGTGAACTCATCCTCAACAATGCCGACAGAGGGGTCAGCCGCTTCCTGCGCGAGGCCGCAGCCACCATCATCAACCCCATGGGAGGCTTCAACCGCATCATCAGGGGCGAGGCTTGGCGCGTGGATCGGAAGCGTCCCTACTACTACGACCGCGACAGTCTTCCCATAGACTTCTCGCTCTCTTTGGGCACCCGCTATCTGAGCGACGACGGCGGACTCTTCCGCGGGGAGTTCAACCCCTTCGTCAACCTGTTCTTGGAGTATGGCGACGCGATGAACGCCGACCACACGTCGCCCTACGACTTCTTCTATGCGGAGGCCACCTTCGGCCTTTCGGCCAACCAGCCGCTCATCAACCGCCTCCACCTCTTGGGCAGGCTTTGGGGAAAGAGTGTGGAGACCCACAACAACTTGGAGCTTGAGGTGGGCTTCTTCCAGCATTTCAACTACTACGACTCAAAGCCTGTGAAGAACGGCACGTCGCTCACCCCCTACCGTATCTCCGAGGCCGCGTCATTCGGCCCCGGAGCCATACTTAGGTTTCCGCAGGTGGGCGCCCTGAGCAAGTTGGAGCAGCGCGTGTTCCTCAGCGGCATCCTCTTGGGCGGCACGAAGAGCGACTACTACAATGTGATAGACCGCGACTACAACATGGGATCAGGCTTCAGCGTCAAGTCGAAGACCCACCTTGAGTTCCGCAACTTTGGACGATTCATCGTCAAGGCCAACTATTTCCGCATATTCACTTGGAAAGGCTATGAGGGCAAGGATCTCGCCACTGTGAATCCCCTCTACCTCAATGCCCAGGGAGACAAGGGCAACGCCGAGCTGGCCGAAGTCACCACGATGTGGGAGTTTGACTTCAAGGGAGCGCTCAGCGCCTCAGCCGCGAGTTCCTACTACTATCGCCACACGCGCTATTCCTACCATCCCAATGTGATGGCCAAGACTTTTGAGGTGAAAGTGGGGCTGACCTACCATTTTTAATGCATAATTCATCATACATAACTCATAATGCATAATGAAAAAGCCAAGCTGTATGACAAGGAATACTGCAATGCGGTTCGGGAAACTGTGCCTGATGCATTATTGGCTATTCACGACGAATTGTGCATTTGCATTAAGATATTGTATTTTGCCTTATTGATTATAGTCATGATGTTTTCTCAGTCTTGTGGCAGCAAGGCACTGCGGGAGCCTTCTGTCAGACCCATGGCCGTGGCCGGCCAGTTCTATCCCGCTGATGCCGATTCGCTGCGCGCGATGGTGGCAGAAAGCTTCAGGGGCACCAAGTCAACGGTGGAGGCCGGTGCCTACGTGCAGAGTGTCATCGTGCCCCACGCCGGCTATGTGTTCTCAGCCCACGCGGCGGCATGGAGCTACGCCCAGTTGCCGCGCGAAGGACAGTGGGACCGTGTCTTCCTCATCGGCCCAAGCCATCATGTCGCCTTCGACGGAGCTTCCGCCTGCGATGCCTTCGACCGCTACGAGACTCCCCTCGGACTCGTCGCTGTAGACACAGCCTTGGCCTCCCGGCTCAACCGCGAGAACAAGTGCTTCAACTATGTGGCCGACGCCCACACCGCGGAACACTGTCTTGAGGTGCAGTTGCCCATGTTGCAGTATTGGCTTCGCAAGCCGATGCGCATCGTGCCCATCATCATCGGAACACTCAACGGCGAGCGGCTGCGCGAGATTGCCAAGGCCTTGCAGCCATGGTACAACGAGCGCAACCTATTTGTCATCAGCAGCGACTTCAGCCACTATCCTCCCTACGACGACGCATGCCGCATAGACAGCATGACGGCTGAGGCGGTGGCCAGTGGCGATGTGGGGCGCATCGCCAGGACGGTGAGTGAAAACGCCACCGAGGGTGTCGCCAACCTCGCCACCAGTGCGTGTGGCCTTTGCGGCATCTTGGTCAACGCCATGTTGGCCGAGGGCGACTCCTCCGCCAGGTGCCGCAAGCTCTACTATTGCAATTCGGGCGACAGCCGTTATGGCAGCAAGGATGAGGTGGTGGGCTACAATGCCTTTGCCACCATCCGCAAGAAGCCAGCCGACTTCCAACTCTCTTCCAACGACAGGGAACTGCTCTTGCGCATCGCCCGCCAAAGCATCGAGGGAGCGGTGAGGGGGAACAAACCTGCGGCAATCCGTTTGGCAGACCTCTCGCCGGCTTTGAGGGAACGCTGCGGCGCCTTCGTCACGCTCACCGAGGACGGCCGTCTCAGGGGATGCATAGGCCATTTTGGCAGCGACCAGCCGCTCTTCAAGGTGGTGGAGGACATGGCCGTGGCCGCAGCGACCGAAGACCCGCGCTTCATGCCCGTCGGTGAGGCTGAGCTCAACCGCATACACATCGAGGTTTCTGTGCTGACTCCGCTCAAGCGAATCCACGACATCAGCGAGTTCCACTATGGCCAGCAGGGCATCTACATCAAGAAAGGCTCACGCAGCGGAACTTTCTTGCCCCAAGTGTCGCAGGAGGTGGACTGGACCAAGGAGGAATTCTTGGGCCATTGCGCCCAGGACAAGGCTGGCATTGGCTGGGACGGGTGGCGCGATGCCGAACTCTACACCTACGAGGCCATTATCCTTGAGGAGAAGAAACGATGAAGGAGGCGGAATACTACCATGCCTTGGACGTGCGCAGGGTGATGTGCGACCTGTGTCCCCACCACTGTGTCGTGTCAGACGGCCATCGGGGTCGCTGCCGCAGCAGGGTGTGCATTGGCGGAAAACTCTATAGCGAGGCTTACGGCAGGCCCTGCGCCCTCGCCATCGACCCGATAGAGAAGAAGCCATTGGCGTGGTTCCATCCCGGCACCGAGTGCCTCTCGGTGGCCTGCACGGGGTGCAACCTGAGTTGCAGGAACTGCCAGAACCACGACATCTCCCAAGCGGCGCCCGCCGACGTGGCCTCTGAGCAGCTCTCGCCGCGCGACTTGATCGGTCTGGCCCGTCGCTATCGTCAGAATCAGATAGCCTACACCTATACCGAGCCGCTCACGTGGATAGAGTATATGCGCGACACGGCACGTCTGGCCCACGAGGCGGGCATGGCCAATATCCTCGTCTCGGCGGGCTACGTCTGTCACCAGCCGTTGGCCGATTTGCTTCCTTATCTCGATGCGGCCAACATCGACCTGAAGTCGTTCAGCGACACTATATATAATAAGGTGTCGGGAGCGTCGCTTCAGCCTGTCCTCGACACGCTGCAAGCCATCAGGCAGGCTGGGGTGTGGCTGGAGATAACCCATCTGCTCATTCCCACCATCAACGACGACCCTCGCCAGACGCGGCTTATGTGCCAATGGCTCTTCGACAATGGCTTTGCCGACGTGCCGCTCCACATCACACGCTTCTTCCCGCAATATCGGCTGAACGGCATTCCGCCCACTCCCATCGCCACCATGCAAAACGCCCGCCGCATTGCCCTGGAAGTGGGAATGCGGCGGGTGAAGTTGGGGAATGTATAAACAAGTTGGGAGACGGAAGTTCCCAACTCCTAATTCATTTTGTCTCTTCCAAGGCCTTGCGCGAGAGCATGGCGGCAATCTCCTTGGCTTTCTTGTTCACCTCGTTGATGTCGTTCTTCTTGTAGTAGCTGCGGCTTCCGTAGCTGTCGGTCAGCACCAAGGAGTCTTCGTCGAGGAAGTCGATGGAGCAGGTGTCGTTCACCAAGTCCTTCACTTGATATTTGCCATTCTTGTCGATGTAGGGCGTGCCGCTCACCATCACGAACTTGCCGTTCCAGATGTGCCAGGCTGTGAAGTAGCCCAACGCGGGATACACCACCGGGCTCTCGTCCACCACAGAGGGTTGCTCGTTGACGTAGCCCACGCTCTGCGCCGACCAGTTGCTCTTGATCCAGAATCCGTATTCGCGCGGTATGTAGTAGGTCTGCTTGATGGAGTCGGGCATGGCGGCCAGCTTGCGGGCCTGTTCCCGGTTGCTCATGTTGGCGAAGTCCTTCAGCTTGGGCATGACGATGTAGCACCATATTCCCTCCAGCTCCTCCATGTCGATCACGAGGGTTGCCTTGTGCTTGTCCTTTGGATCCAACACCAGGGCCACACGGTCGCCGATGCTCACCTTGCCGCGGATGCGCCCGTTGCGGGTGGCCTCCAAGATGTTGTAGGTCACGGGGTCGCTGTTGTCGGGCGGAAGCAGCACCAGCACTGTGTCGTTGCAGCCCTCGCAGGCCAGTCCATACACCGTGCTGTCGCCTTTCATCTCGGTGGTGATGAGCTTCGACTGCTCTTTCTTGGGATAGGCGATGTCCTGGAAGTGGAACACCACGTCGAGCACGCACGCCAAGACAAACAGTCCCACGATAATATATACGATGTGTCTTTTCTTCATCTTTTTGGAGTCTTTGATTGCGTTTTCGTTGCAAAGATAGTGCAAATCGGGGGAAGAAGAAAATAAACCATAAAAAAACATTCGCAAAAGTCTGATTTTGGATTTTTTTCTCTAATTTTGTACCCCTAATCAGGCGGCTGCGTTGAGCCTACGCCTGCGGGCCGCCCTCCAAGGAAACCAACAGAAGATAGAATTTTACAAAATATGAAAAAGAAAATTCAGTTCAGTCTCGTTTATCGGGATATGTGGCAGAGCAGCGGCAAGTTCCAGCCCCGCAAGGACCAGTTGGAGCGCGTGGCCCCTGCCATTATTGAAATGGGGTGCTTTTCCCGAGTAGAAACCAATGGCGGAGCTTTCGAGCAGGTCAACCTCCTCGCCGGCGAGAATCCCAACGACGCTGTGCGTGCCTTCTGCAAGCCTTTCCACGAGGCCGGCATCAAGACCCACATGCTCGACCGCGGACTCAATGCCCTCCGCATGTATCCCGTGCCCGACGACGTGCGCCAGCTCATGTATAAGGTGAAGCACGCCCAGGGCGTCGACATTCCCCGCATCTTCGACGGCTTGAACGACATCCGCAACATCGCTCCCTCCATACGATGGGCCAAGGAGGCTGGCATGACCCCACAGGGCACGCTCTGCATCACCACTTCGCCCGTACACACGCTCGATTACTACTGCCGTCTGGCCGATCAGGAGATAGAGGCCGGAGCCGAGGAGATTTGTCTCAAGGACATGGCCGGCATTGGACAGCCCGCCTTCTTGGGCAAGCTCACAAGGATGATAAAGGAGAAGCATCCCGACATCATCATCGAGTATCACGGCCATAGTGGCCCGGGACTGAGCATGGCCTCCATCCTTGAGGTGTGCAACAACGGAGCCGACATCATCGACACCGCCATCGAGCCGCTGTCTTGGGGCAAGGTGCATCCCGACGTTATCTCCGTGCAGAGCATGCTCAGGCACGAGGGCTTCGAGGTGGCCGACATCAATATGAAGGCCTACATGAAGGCACGCGCCCTCACGCAGGAGTTCATCGACGAATGGCTGGGCTACTTCATCAACCCGCAAAACAAGGTGATGAGTTCCCTGCTCCTCACTTGTGGACTTCCCGGCGGCATGATGGGTTCCATGATGTCCGACTTGGGCGGCATACGCACCACCATCAACAATTTGCGGCGCAAGAAGGGCGAGGACGAGATTTCCATGGACGACCTGCTCATCCGCCTCTTCGACGAGGTGGCATACGTTTGGCCGCGTGTGGGATACCCTCCCTTGGTGACTCCCTTCTCTCAGTATACAAAGAACATCGCCCTGATGAACCTCCTCACCTTGGAGCAGGGCAAGGGGCGCTTCGTGATGATGGACGACTCCATGTGGGGCATGATTCTCGGCAAGAGCGGAAAGGTGCCCGGCGAGATAGCTCCCGAGCTGAAGGAGCTGGCCAAGAAGCAGGGACGCGAGTTTACCGATGCCGACCCACACACGCTTCTGCCCAACGCCCTCGACGATTTCAAGAAAGAGATGGACGACAACGGATGGGAATATGGACAGGACAATGAGGAACTCTTCGAGCTCGCCATGCACCCCGAGCAGTATCGCAACTACAAGAGCGGACAGGCCAGGAAGAATTTCCTTGCCGACCTGCAGGCCAAGAAGGACGCCCAGCTTGGCGCCAAGATGACACCCGAGGAGGCTTCCGCCTTCAAGCACGCCAAGGCCGATGCCGTGGTGGCTCCCGTCAAGGGGCAGGTGTTCTGGGAGTTCCAGGGCGATGGCGAGGCTGCTCCCGCCGTGGAGCCTTACATCGGCAAGGAATATGAGCCGGGCAGCGTGTTCTGCTACATCCTCACCTCGTGGGGCGAGTTCGTACCCGTGCCGGCCGACCTGGGCGGAAAGCTTGTCGAGATCAACGCCAAGCAGGGCTCAAAGGTCAGCAAGGGAGCCGTGGTGGCCTACATCGAGAGAAAGCACGAGTAATAAAGTGTAAGTTAGCAAGTCTGGAAATAGGAGTTGCTCCATAGTTGGGAGTCAGGATATAGGAGTTGTGAGTTTGTCGGAAGCGGATTCTCGTCTTTGAGGATGCGAGCCGACGATGAGCGAACACTTTCTAAATCCTGACTCCTTTTCCTATCGCTCCTGACTCCAATGGGGCTTCCAACTTCTTGTCCATGGTTCCGTCGACCGTCGGTTGCTTGCGTTGTCATGAATGCAAATTCGTCTCCATGTTGGAATCCCTGCATTCGTTTTCCCGTCATGGCAGGTGTCAAGCAAGCTGGGCTCTGCTCATTCGGCTTATTGATAGCGTCCACACCGTGGATTTGGAAATTTGTCCACGCGTTCGTAAAATGATAAAAACTGTTAGATTCTCTAAAAACAATCAAAGTTTAATGGGAAAGAAACATCTTTTCGGATGGAAATTCTTAACTTTGTGGCATAAATCAGAAATGATGCTTCTCCCCGCTGAATGGCCTCGTTTGCGATGGCTCTTGTTCGGAAGAAGTTCGGTGGAGAGACAGCAACAAGCTCTGAATAGAACTTTATAAGAATATAGTTTGTAATAGTGGTAATAGTAACAGTAGTAGAAGGTGCTTCGTCGTGATGACGAGTCACCTTTTTTTTATTTATCAACTCACACTGAAGTGGTTTTTGGAGGTTCTGTAGGTTTTATTGGTTTTTTGTCAGAAGAACCCTAAATTCAACAGCGCAGGTTGAAATTTCTCTTCTTCGCCTCGCAGTTCGCCTACAATCTTATGGTTTGTGATGTTCTGCCCAAGCTTTACTTACGAAAGACGCTATCATCGGTTCAATGGATATTTTCCGTGGAATGGATATGCTGTTTCATTTCGTATTGTCCTGACTTCGCCAATGAGTAAATGGTAACGGAAAATCATGGACAGGCTTACGCTCCATAGTAGCTCTGAGGCTCAATCTGTGGGATAGCCTTACGAGCAAGCTCGACGGCTATCCCACAGATTGAGCCTCATCCCCTACGGGTAAAAGCCTGTCCATGACGAAAATTGGCTGGGCATAAAATTGCGCTAAAGGCGCATAAAATCAGCGCATCCTTGCATCTGCCCA
>SAMEA3663095__coassemble_1458_pt1 | contig 15057 bp, 6 predicted proteins | sample SAMEA3663095__metabat2_high_PE_012 | metagenome-assembled genome bin SAMEA3663095 (sample SAMEA3663095) | pig gut metagenome | biome: pig gut; feature: pig-associated habitat; material: faeces | place: France | collected 2012 | reverse complement strand
ATATGAAACTTTTCTTCAATTCAAGAGAGAAATCATACAGTTGCGGATTTTAGGTTCTTTTTCTTTGGTAATTGTGATTTTATAGCCAAATGGGTCTTCCATCTTCTGTGACAGTCGTCACGCTGTTGTGTGTCAACTGTTCTATTGTTGTGTGTCAGCTGCTCTATTATTGTGTGACAGTTGTCACACAAGTTGGATTGCCTGTCAATCAATTATGCTATCAGCCTAATTTATAGAACCAGCCTATATCTGTAATATCCGATGAGCCACCTTGAGAGCATAATAAAAACTAAAAGACCCGCCCCCAACCCCTCCCTTCGTAGGGAGCGGTTGGGGGCGGGTTGATGATTGTCTATCGAGAGGGACGCTTAGGCCTCTTCCGAATCGACGGCGCGGAAGCTTTCGAGGTCCTCCACATTGAAGCGGTCGATGTAGGCGGCCTTGCCCATGACATCCTCCTCGGCCATGCGCACATACACGTGGGCACTCTTCTTGAAGAGTTCGGGAGCCTTGGAGGCATCCTTCATAATGAGCAGCGACATCACAATCTCGGCCGTCATGTCGTAGAGGCGGCGGCCCAAGAAGTCGTGCAGCTCCTGATTGCCGGCAGCCTTCACCTTCTCTATGCTCTGCTCGTAGAGTTCTACGAGTTTGGCCACACGATCATGGAGAGGCTTCATGCAGTCGCACACCGCCTCGGCGAGCATCTCCTTGATGATGCCCAAATAGGTGCCGTTGGTGATATAGCGGATAGCAGCCACCACCTGCAGCTGAGTGGTGCCTTCATAGATGGAGAAGATGCGCGCGTCGCGATAGAGACGCTGGCACTTATACTCCATGATGAATCCAGAGCCACCGTGGATGGAGATGGCATCGTAGGCGTTCTGGTTGGCATACTCAGAGTTCATACCCTTGGCCAGAGGTGTGAAGGCATCGGCCAGACGGCTGTAGGTCTTCATTTCCTTGCGCTCCTCGGGAGTGAGCGTGCGGTCGCGCGCGATGTCCTCAAGGGCCTTGTAGATGTCGACGTAGCAGGCTGTCTGATAGAGCAGGGAGCGACCAGCATCCAACTTGGCCTTCATGCGCGAGAGCATGTCGTAGACAGCCGGGAAGCTGATGATCTTCTTGCCGAACTGCACACGCTCCTTGGCGTAGGCAAGCGCCTCGTTGTAGGCTTCCTGCTCCACGCCCACACTTTGGGCGGCGATGCCCAAACGGGCGCCGTTCATCAGGGCCATGACATACTTGATGAGTCCCAATCGCGTGCTGCCGCAGAGCTCGGCCTTGGCGTTCTTGAACACAAGCTCGCAGGTGGGCGAACCATGGATGCCAAGCTTGTTCTCGATGTGGCGCACGTCGACCCCGCCGTTCCGCTTGTCGTAGATGAACATCGACAGTCCGCGTCCATCCTTAGTGCCCTCCTCAGAGCGGGCAAGGACAAGGTGGATGTCGGAGTCGCCATTGGTGATGAACCGCTTCACGCCATTCAGCCGCCACGTGCCATCCTCATCCTGCGTGGCCTTGAGCATCACGCGCTGGAGGTCGGAACCGGCATCCGGCTCGGTGAGGTCCATGCTCATGGTCTCGCCGGCGCACACGCGGGGAATGTACTTTTGACGCTGCTCCTCTGAGCCAAACTCATAGAGCGTGTCGATGCAGCTCTGCAGGCTCCACACGTTTTGGAAACCGGCATCGGCAGCCGAAACCACCTCTGAAAGCATGGAGAACACGCTGTTGGGAACATTGAGGCCACCATAGCGGCGCGGCATGGAGATGCCCCAAAGGCCGGCCTTGCGCGTGGCGTCGAGGTTCTCGTAAGTCTTGGAGGCATACTTCATGCGCCCATCCTCAAGATGCGGCCCCTCAAGGTCGACGCTCTCCGAGTTGGGCTCAATGACGTTGGCTGCCACATCGCCCGTGATCTCAAGCATACGCTTGTAGTTCTCGATGGCGTCCTCGAAGTTGACGGGAGCTTCGGGAAAATCCTTGGCGTCGGCGTAGTCCTTTTCTTTCAAATCTACGATTCGCTTCATCAACGGATGATTGAGATAGAATCCAATCTCCGGATGGTCGGTATAATAATTTGCCATTTCGTGTTCGTTGTTTGTAAGGTGTTGGGGAATCGAATGAGCGAAAGCGGGAAAAGCCACTTTAGCAGCCTCCACTCCCCAACGGCCCCTGTGTTTATTTACTGTTCTTTCTATAATATTTGATCAGCTTCGGCACCACATCCTCCACCGTGCCGTTGATGACGTAGTCGGCAATCTTGTTGATGGGGGCTTCGGGGTCGCTGTTGACCGAGATGATGATGCCCGCATCCTGCATGCCAGCGATGTGCTGAATCTGGCCACTGATGCCGCAGGCGATGTAAACCTTGGGATGGACGGTGACACCCGTCTGGCCAATCTGCCGGTCGTGGTCCACCCACCCGGCGTCGACGGCTGCACGGCTGGCACCCACCTCGCCGTGGAGCTCCTTGGCCAACTTGAACAGCATGTCGAATCCTTCCTTAGATCCCATGCCGTAGCCTCCGGCCACTACGATGGGCGCACCCTTGAGGTTGTTCTTGGCTGCCTCCACGTGGCGGTCGATGACCTTCACCACGTAGTCCACCTCGGGCACATACTTGGCCACATCGGGATACACCACTTCGACCTTGGCCTTGCCCTCATACAGGGCCTTCTGCATCACGCCCGAGCGGACAGTGGCCATCTGGGGACGATGGTCGGGGTTGACGATGGTGGCTACGATGTTGCCACCAAAGGCGGGACGAATCTGATAGAGCAGGTTCTCATAGTGCTTGCCCGTCTTCTTGTCGTCGTAGTCGCCTATTTCCAACTGCGTGCAGTCGGCGGTAAGGCCACTCGTCAGAGAAGAGCTCACACGGGGACCCAAGTCGCGGCCGATGACGGTGGCACCCATCAGGGCTATCTGCGGCTTCTCCTCCTTGAAGAGATTGACGAGGATGTCGGTGTGGGGAGCCGAGGTATAGGGGAAGAGTCCCTCTGCGTCGAAGACATAGAGCTTGTCTACGCCGTAGGGAAGAATCTGGTCTTCAACTTTGCCTTTGATGCCTGTTCCGGCAACAACGGCCTCAAGGTCCACACCGAGCTTGTTGGCCAACTTGCGGCCTTTGGTCAGAAGCTCCTGGGAGACTTCCTGCACGGTGGTGCCTTCTATTTCACAATATACAAATACGTTGTTCATATTTCTTGTTGTTAGGAGATCTGCTTGTCGGCCCATTGGACGAATGGAGAAGGAGTTTGGGGAAACGGCCTCGCTCGCCCTCACCTTGCCAACGCAGCCCAACCAGGCTGGCATCTCCTATGATTATTATATAATGGTAAGCCCTCGCTGTGCGGGAGGGTTGGATGGCGGCGATGGGAATCAGCCGATGATCTTCTCGTCGAGGAGTTCCGTGACAAGAGCCTCCACGTCAGCGTCGGAGCTGGTGAGCGTCTTGCTCTCCTTGGCCTGGAAGACGATGTTCTGCACGGCCTTCACCTTGGTGGGCGAGCCGGAGAGTCCACACTGCTCGGGGTCGCCGTCGACATCGGCCACGCTCCACTGGTTGAGTGTGAGATAGGGCCGCTCCTCATAGAGCTTCGTCCAAGGCTCGTCGCCCTTGCGCTCCATGGGGCAGGTGGCGTATTTGTATTTCATCACGAGTTTGGCGTTGCACGGACGGCAGGGGGCGGCGCTTCCGTTGACCGTAATCACCACAGGCAGGGGAGCCTCCACGGTCTCCACACCTCCGTCGATATGGCGGCGGATGGTGGCCACGCCATTTTCTATCTTGAGGATATCCTCAGCGTATGTCACCTGGTTGAGGCCCAACTTCTGAGCGACCTGCGGGCCCACTTGTGCGGTATCTCCATCAATGGCCTGACGACCGCCGATGACGATGTCCACGTCGCCAATCTTCTTGATGGCAGTGGCGAGGGCATAGGAAGTGGCCAAGGTGTCGGCACCAGCGAACAGGCGGTCGGTGAGCAGCCATCCGGTGTCGGCTCCACGGTAGAGCCCCTGACGGATGATCTCACCAGCGCGGGGAGGACCCATCGTGAGCACGCCAACGGTGCTGCCGGGGTTCTGCTCCTTGAGCCGCAAAGCCTGCTCCAAGGCATTCAAATCTTCGGGGTTGAAGATGGCGGGCAGCGCGGCGCGGTTGACCGTGCCTTCTGCTGTCATTGCATCCTTGCCCACGTTGCGGGTGTCGGGTACCTGCTTGGCAAGTACAACAATTTTCAAACTCATAATTAGTATTTTGATTTATTATCCAATCCTTACAAAATCGGTGCAAAATTACTAACTTTTTAATTGCTACACAAATAATTGCACTTAAAAAAGCATTTTGTGCAGTCTGCTTTGCACAAAAGCATTCGATTGTGCAAGTCCGGCTGCTTAAACAAAAGCCACCGTGGGGTCCATGGATTCCATGGACCCCACGGTGGCTGTCGGCCATGAACCCTCATGGGGGTCAGTGGGTGAGCGAGAACTTCATGTTCAGACCGAAGTCGTGGGTGGTGGTGGGGTAGCTGCTGCTCGAAAGCAACGGCGTGTTGGTCTGCATGTCGTAGTAGAAGCTCATGGTCAGCATTCGCGAGAGCATGTAGTCGGCGGTGAAGCTGAGCTTGAAGGCAGTGTTGCCCGAGCTGGCCGTGCTGGTCTGGGTGGCAATGTCGCGCGAGATGTTGGCCTGCTTGCGATAGCTCAAGTCGAGGCGCAGGTTGAGTTCATGCCCCATTCCCTTGCCGTTGCGACCCGACTGCGAAGAGCTGGAGTTGTTCTTGTTGTCGTCGTCGCCTTTCTTCTTCGACTTCACCTTACGATGGTTGCCACCGCCACCGAAGAGATTGAAGTTGCTCAACTTGTAGCCGGCGCCGAGAACCCAGTCGTGGCTTGTAGCCTCATTGAGCTGGATGCTCGTCATGGAGAGCGAGAGCACCCTCGTGGAGCGATACTCAAGCTTGGCCGTGAGGTTGTTTTGCAGCGTGACGTCTACACCCAACAGAGGCGAGAACGACTCATTGAGGCTCACGGTAGACACATTGTACATGCTGCTCGGCACTGGATTGCCCGTTGTGGCGTTGGTGATGAAGCCCAAGCCGTTCATATACTCCATATAGGTGCTGTAGCTGCTGTAGGAGCCCACGGCGAAGATGCTGCGGTAGGCGTGGTTGATGTTGACGCTCTTGAACACATCGCGCAGGAAGGGCAACTTGCCCAGGCCGCTGTAGCGGATGCTCCAGTTGGGCAACATGCGCGAGAGCGAGGGGAAGATGTCGAGCTTACCGCCTCCCGACGAGGTGTAGGCCGAGAGGAAAGCCGGCACCATCACGTCGGCGCTATACTTGTCCACGCCGCCGTTGGCCGCGTCGAAGGTCTTGCCGGCCAATGTGGAGCCAAGGGGATAGACGGAGCCCGCGTACCTGGCCTCCACACGCTGGCGGAAGCCCTCAAGCGAGTTGCAGAACTTGGAGAACGAGGTGCTTTGATAGCCGTTCTTGGCGTCGCCTATCCCATCGAAGGCACTCTTCAAGGATATGGTGGTCATATTGAACGAGCCGCTTTCGGTGGTGGGATTGCCCACATACATATATTGTATGCTGCGCCCACGGGTGGTGCTGCGGCTGGCGGTGAGGTCAATCTTGAAGTTCTTGACAGGCTCCAAGGTCATGCGCACCTGCAGGTCCTCGCTCTTGTTGGTCGTGGCGGGAGTGGCGACGGAGTCGTTGGTGAGCAGCCAGCCTTTCTGCCTTGCCTTGTCGATGTAGCCGTCGCCAACCAGTCCGAAAGCGAAGTCAAGTCCCGGCGACAGCACGCCCGTAGTGCGGCTCTGGCCAAAGGCGTCGCCCACACTGGGCGTGAAGCCCGGCAGCGACATCGAGTAGCGGTTGGTGTAGCTCAGGCTGACGTTGCGCACCATCATCATCACGCGGGCGGCCGACTGGGCTATCCTGTACCACCGCTCATCATCGAGTGGCGGCTTGGCCGTGACGCTGAGCTTGAGCTTCATGGCCGAGTCCACCTTGTTGGTGATGACGAGCGTGTTGTCGTCCTTGCGGCGGTAGCGCAGCTTGAAGGGCTTTCCGTCGACGGTCTTGGCCAACACGACGAGGCGACGCGACTTCTTGTTGTGCTTCACCGTGATGGTGGTGTCGGGCATCAGCGTGATTTCCTTCTCGAAGGTATTCTTGTTCTTCGGCAGGTTGCTCTTCTGCTCCTCGGCCTTCTGGTCTTGCTTGGACTGCTTGTCGGCACGGTCTCCACGAATCATCTGTTTCTTCTGGTTGATGGCGTTGCGGGTCACGCTGCGTCGGTTGTCACGGTCGAAGCGCTCGTTGGCCTTCTTGAGGAAAGGCACGTGGTTGTAGAGCTTCACCAAATTGAAGGAGCCGTCGATGGTGAAAGTGCGGTTGTTGACAATGGTGTTGCCCAGGTCTACACTGTCGTTGAGCAGGGTGCCTCGCTGCCAGCTATAGGTGGCGTTGTAGGAGGCGTTGCTGTTGATCCAGTCGAAAATGGGCACAAGGTTGAGCGGCAGCTGGTAGCTGGCCTGGAAGCTCTGGTTGTAGCTCAGAGGCGTGCCGAAACGGCGCAGGCTCTGCTTCACAGAGTCCTTCCATGCCTCGTAATGGTCGGGATACAAGTCCTTGTTGATGGGCGTGTAGGGTTCTTCCACCTCCGCATTGGTGGCACTCTGGAAGTTCATGTGCAGGTTCTTGGTGAAGTCCCACCGCAATTGGAACTCGCGGTTCCAGAGGAACTGCTCGCTGAAGGTGAGCGGCAGCTGGCTGTTCTCCGTGGCCTCCATGTCGCGTTCCTGCAGCTCGTAGTAGTTGCGGGTGATTTCGGTGTTGAAGCCAACGCTCTGCGGCAGCCAGTTGAGGCCAAATCGCTTGAAGATGTCCCAGTACTTGGATTTTGACTTGATCTTCTTGAACGGCTCCCAAGCCTTGAACACCGGCGACCAGTTGTAGTCCATGGCTCCCCGCCATGCGTCCTCGTTCTCATACACGGTGGTCTCTCCCTGCGTGTGTCGGTGGGAGTGGCTGTAGGAGAAGCTGAAGTTGGCCGGGTCGTAGGGCATGGGGTGTCGCTTGGTGGCGATTCCGATGCGGGCGTTGGAGATGGCGAAGTTGGTGTTGACGGTCTTCGTCACGGCGATGCTCTCGATGGAGTCGCGCTCCCTGCCGGTGGCGGCGTCGAGGGCGTCGCTGAGCTTCAAGTCTGTGTCGAGCGGGTTGTACTTGGGCTTGATGCGCTCCTTGCTCACGCTGTAGTAGATGGGAATCGTCACCTTGGCCTTGTCGGGGAAGAACTTGCCCAACTCCAGGTTGGTGGTGAAGGTGTAGGTGCCGTCGTCGTCGGTGGAGCGCTGCTGCACTCCTTCCTCCAGTCCGCCGAATCCCGCCGTGCTGTAGCGGCCCTGCAGGTTGAGCGTGCCGAAGTCGGAGAGCTGGATGTTCAAGTTGCCTTGGGCGGCCCAGCCACCGTCGTTGGTGTATTCGCGCAGACGGAGTTCGTTGAACCATATCTCGCCACTCTTCTGGTCGCCCGAGAGGTTGCGCACACCGATGATGATGGTCTTCACCTCGCCCAGCGACGGGTTGCCCATCACCGTCATCTTGTTGTTGGGATGGCTGCTGTCGTAGGCCGAATAGGCACGCGTGTAGGAGGCCTGCCCGTTGGAGCGGGCCTTGTTGCGCTCGCGCTTCAAGGTGGTGAGGGCTTCCAACGGAATGTTGAGCATATTCTCCTCGGGCCACACAAGCTGGCGGTCGGTGGCGCTGTACTTGTTGTAGTCGCTCTTGGGCGCAGTGAGTTTCAGCGGAATCTCATACTCATAGTAGTTGTTCTTGTAGTCAGAGCCTAAACGGATGAAGGCGGCCAGCTGGTTGTCCTGCAGGTTGGTGGTGTTCTGCTCGAAGGCATTGGCATGGATGAACATCTGCAGCTGCTTGTACTGGCGCAGGTCGAGGGTGGTGTTCTTGTAGACACACTTCGACTCGTTGGTGCTCAGGTTGTTGACCGTCATCGAGAGCGACTGCTCGTTGTTCTCCACAAGCTGCGGCTGCGTGGGGTCCTGCACACGCGAGATGCCGGGCGGCAGCACGTAGTTGACGGGAATCTTGTCGTTGTTCTCCTCAATGTTGACCGAAGCGGTGGTCATCGAGCCCGTTGCGGCGCTCGGCGTAAGATTCTGGTCGTAGGTGCGCCACTCGCCCCTCACGAGGTCGAGCGAGCCAAAGCGGAGCGTGATGGGATGGGCAAAGCCGGTGACGAAGACACGGACGAAGCGGATGCTGGAGAAGTCGCTGATGCTGCCCACCTTTTGCTGGAACTCGTCGAGCGGAATACGGAAGAGATACCAGTCGGCCCTTCCCCGACCACCCTTGCGCAGTCCGGGCGAGGTCTCGCGCTTGTCGACGATGTAGTTTTGTCCCACCACGAGGTCCTCGGGGCGGATGGAGACGTGATACTGATAGTATTTCTCGTATTCGTTGAGCGTGTAGTCCTGGTTGATGTCCTCCACGTCGGGTGTGGTCTTGTACGACGTGTCGTAGCTCTCCGTGCGGCTGTCGTTGTCGGGGGAGTTGCCTTGCGGATTGTTGATGTACTTGTAGCGGCGGATGATGGAGGCCTGCATCTGGTCGTAGTCCGTTCCGCGGAAATAATGGTAGTCGTCGCCGGCGGGGTCGGCCTGGATGCTGTCCCACACCTGCGCATTCACCTTCGACTTCACCTCGTTGAGGTAAGTCTGGTAAGGGGCGAAGGCCAGCTCCTCCTCGTCGTTGAGTCCGTTGAGTCCCACGTCCTGCAAGGCACGGCTGCCCTTTGTCGTGGCAAAGGCGTAGGTCACCGTGGGCTGGTTGGGAATGCGTCCCCACTGTGTCTCCGTCCAGTTGGTGGAGCCGTCGACAGGCATGCCGCTCTCATAGAACTTCTTGCCGTCGCGGAGGACATCCTCCGACACCTCGCCGAGGTTGAAATAGAGGTCGCCGCCATAGTCGGAAGCCACGCCCTGCTCACGGGTGTAGATGAAGGGGTCGAGCATCCAGAACTCGATATACTCGATGTTGTTCTCCTCGAAGTCGCTGTTGTCGATCTTGCGCATCATGCCGCCCCAGTGGTTCCGCGGGTTGTTGAGCGTGCCGTCGCTGTTGAGGTCGGGGTTGAAGTTGTAGGGGCCGCGCTCGTTGGGGTAATACGTCAGGTTGAGCGTGGAGATGGTGGCTGTGGCTCCGTTGTAGCTGCTCTGGTTGCGGTTGGGATAGAGTTCGTTGACATAGACCTCGCGCACATAGTAGTTGGACAGCTGTTCCAAGTCGCTGCGGATATGCCCGGGAGTGAGCGACGAGGAGCGGCGCGTGAAAAGGGGGTCGATGGTATACCATGAGAGGAGCGATCGGTTGTAGCCCGAGCGCAGCGTGGTCTTGTCGCTGTATTCGGGGAACATCGTGGGCACACTCGACAGCATCCACGACGTTGGCGTGAGGATGCTGATTTTGTTGGTGGAGTTCTCAAAGTCGTCTATATAGGAGGCGTTGTCCTGCGTGCCGCTGCTCTGTCCGGCTATGAGCTGGGCAAACTCTCCCGTGAACGAGATCTGCGAGGGCTGCGTGAGGTGGAGGAAGGGCAGTTTGTCGAGCACATTGGTGAGCCACTGGCTTTCCTTCTTCCAGTTGAGGTTGAGGCCCCAGATGGTGTTGTTGAGCGGTTCCGAGCCCATGTTCACCTTTGAGGTCAGGGCCTGCTCCGAGAGGTGGAGCAGCGTACCGCTCATCTGGAAGTTCTTGGTGAAGTCGTACTCCCAGTTGAATCCGAACATGGTTTTCCGCTCCTGCCCATAGTCAGTGTTGCTCTCCAACGACACGCTCACATTGGTGCCGGCGTCGATGATGCTCTGATTGAGTATGGTCACCGTACCACCGCTGTAGTCCACGCTGTAGTCGCTGCCTTCGGTCAGCGTCAAGCCACCCGCCGTCACCACCACGGAGCCCTGTGGGACATTGTAGGCTCCAAGCGAGATGACATTGGCCGCCGTGCCGCGGAATTGGCCCACGAGCATATACTTGTTCTTCTCGGCTATCTGCTTGGCCACGGTCTTGATGGAGTCGTAGAGCTCCGTGAAGGCGTATTTCTGCGCGTTGGCCGCACTCACTCCCTTGCTCACCAGATAGTCGTACATATATCGTCCGAAAGGCTCCGGCTCGGGGAAGAACACGCGTCCCTTGCTCACGGTGTAGCCCTCCACATAGTCGAAGTAGCCGTTGGAGTGCGCCTTGTTGTTGTTGTCGAGCCGGTCGGCTCCCAAAAGCTTGATGATGGTCTGGCTCTTCACCTGCGGCTCGGGTATATAAGAAATGTATACACCGGCCGTGTCGCTTTGGTATTTCACATCCAGGCGGAACTTGTCCTTCTCCATGGAACTGCTTCCAAGGTTGTAGACGTTCTTCATCATCAGTCCCCAGTTGCCTTGCAGCGGCGTGTTGCTGGTGTTCTTGAGCGATTTCACGAAGAGCGTCTGGTTGACGTCGGTCACGTCAGAGGCAAACTCTCCCACCTGATAGGTCATTCCGCCGTAGGTGTACTCGTAGGCCACGGCCAGCACCTGGTCGGTCTGCAGGGTGGAGTTGAGCGAGATGTAGCCCAGCGCCGTGTTGACGGTATATTCCGAAGAGTTGAGCAGGCGCGCCTTCTCTATCTTCTCATAGTCGGTGCCGCCCACGAGTCCCGCCCCGTCGAGGGTCGACGTGGCTTGGTCGATGTCGCGGGCCGCGACGTAGCTGCCCACCATCTCGGCGTATTCGCTGTTGGCATTGTTGGAAGGCACGGACTGCCCCGTCACGCCCCAGCGCGGGTTGCTCACCTTGGCGTTCTCGCCCAAGTCGGTCAGGGCCACGATGTTGCGGGTGTTGGATGTCGTTCCCGACTTGTTGGTCACCCACACTTCCACGCGGTTGATGTTCACGCCCGTGGTCAGATTGGGCAGGGAGCTCATGCCCTGTGCGTAATGGTCGCGGAAATACTGGGAGAGGAAGAAGTGGCGGTTCTCCTCATAGTTGGCCACGTCTATCTCAAACGGCGTGAGCTGCACGCCGCCTTTGCTCGACACAGTCTTCGTGGACGACTTCTTCTGGGAGAAGACCGTCTGCAGCTTCAGCTTGCCAAACTGCATGTCGGTTCTCAAGCCGAAGAGCGAGCTGGCTCCCTTCACCAGGCTGGAGTTGCTGGGGAAAGAGATGTTGCCGGCCTCCACGAGCTTGATGATCTCGTCTTCCTTGCCGTCGTATTTCAGTTTCAGGTTCTGGGCGTCATAGTCGAAGGTGGCGTCGGTGTTGTAGTTCAGGTTGAGGTTCACCTTGTCGCCCACCTTGCCGTTCATGTTCAGATTGATCTTCTCGTCGAAGTCCATCGTCGTGGTCTTGCGGTTGCGGATGGGGAGCGACGGGTTGTCGATGTTCTTGAATGTGGCGCCAAACTTCAGCTCGGCTGTTCCCTGCGTCTTGATGCGCACGCCGCCGGGGCCGAAGATTTTCTCCGCCGGCCCCAAGTCGAAGTGCATGTCGGTGAAGTCGAACTTCTCCTTTCCCTTGGCTTTGTAGATTTCAGAATTCTTGTCTCTGAAGAACTGCTGCATCGACCTTTGCTCCACCCATTTGCGATACTCCTCGGGAGTCATCATGATGGGGGCGTTGATGTAGGTGTCGCTGATTTTTGAGCCGATGATGTATCGGTCGAGGGTGTCGTTGTACACCACGTCCTGCTTCAAGTTGTCGGGGCGCTTCAAGTCGGCCGGGTTCTGGTCCAGGTCGTCGTAGGTGACAGGAGTAGTGCGCTGGATCTGCCAGCGGGGATGGAGCAGCGAGTCGGGAATCTCCTCCTCGTCGGCCGACACGGCCTGCGCCTTCACCTCCATGACCGGCTTCTTCGGCTTGTTGTCCTGCTGCCCCGCGTTCTTCTGCTTGTCGTCCTGCCGGTTGGGGTGGTTGGCCTGTGGGGTCAGCCCGTTGTTGCCCTGTTGCTGCTGCGTCCGCTGCGACCGTCGCGTGAGGTCGTCCTGCAGGAAAGGCACTGCAAGGGCATAGCTGGCCACCAAGACGGCCAGCACAACCATAAACTTTCTATGGAACAACCTGCTTTTCATTCACGGAAACCAATGGGGGCGGGCGGCATGGGCATTCGCGTTGAGAGTGCCCAGTCAACACGCCTCCCGTTGATGGAAAATCGCTATTTAATCATTTTCAAAGCCTGTTTCACCACTTGCTGCACCTCGATGCCCGGATTGTCCTTCATCACCTGGTCCACCACCTTGGCACTGGGAGCCGGCGAGAAGCCAAGCATCACAAGGGCGCTCACGGCCTCCTCCTTCACGGGAGAGTCCACTGTGGCCGCAGCCCCGCCACTGGCTCCCACCTCCTGGGTGATGCCCAACGACAACACTTTGTCCTTTAGGTCTACGATGATGCGCTGGGCGGTCTTCAGCCCGATGCCCTTCACCGACTTGAGCAGCCTGTCGTTGCCCGAGGCTATGGCGTTGCCCAACTCGGGGGCCGAAAGCGACGAGAGGATCATGCGCGCCGTGTTGGCCCCCACTCCCGACACGGTGATGAGCAGCCGATACAGCTCGCGCTCCTTCTTCGTGGCAAAGCCATAGAGCGTGAAGCTGTCGTCGCGGCCGCCGGTCACGAGGGCCTCGTGCACATAGAGCCTGACTTCTTTCTTTCCTTGGATGGAACTATAGGTGTTGAGCGAAATGTTGAGCGCGTAGCCCACTCCCGCAGCCTCCACCACGGCCAAAGCTGGCGTGAGGTCGGCCAACTCCCCTTTGATATATTCAATCATTTTCAGTCTGATGCAAGATGATACTTTGATAAAACGCATGAATCGGTAAATTATTATATTCAAATTTGTCAAGTTGCCAACTTATGTTCTTTCAAGAAGTTGCTTACAAAGTGTGGCAATTGGCACGATATATCGAAGCTGTTGCCACGATATATCGAGGCAATTGGCACGATATATCGAGGCTGTTGCCACGAAAAGTAAATTTTGAGACCGATAGATGTAGAAGACAACCGAAACAACAACTGCTCTTTATCGATTATTCTATCAGCCTAATTTATAGAACCAGCCTATAGAACCAGCCCATAGATTATGCATGACGAACGTTCAAGTTCCCGACCCGCAAAACATGGATTATCATACCCCGACTGCTCAGGTTGCGTTGCCCGTCAAAGATAAAATCCCCGCATCTTACTGTTTTTAGAGATATTATTTGTAATTTTGCACCGTCTTATGAAACGAACATTCCAACGCAACTTCACCCTACAGGCCAAGTTGGGCTTGATTGTCTTCCTGGTCCTTGCGGTCTACTTCTTCTGGCAGCGCGAGGTGCTTCTGGGAGGGGGCATGGCGCTGATTGTCGTGGCCACCATGGAGCACGTGCTCCACTCGGCCTACATTTTCGACGGCGACGAGCTCATCATCTACAAGGGCCGTTTCAGCCGCGCCCGGCGGATTCGCGTCGACGAGATTACCAACTGCCGTCGCATGCGCACCACCTTTGGCATCGTGCACTACCTGCTCATAGAATACGGGGCGGGGCATGTTGCCGACGTCGAGCCGGCCTTGGAGGAAGAGTTCATCAAAGAGCTGAGGAAGAGGCAAGGCATTCATAATGCATAGGCTGCGCTTTCCGATAAGGAGGGCACGGCGCCCGTTATGCCGCCGCACCGCAGCAGCCCCCCAAGCCTTGCCTTTCCGTGATGGCATGGCGTTCGGTATGCTGCTGTACCACAGCAGCCTCCCAAGCCTTGCCTTTCCGTGAATGGCACGGGCTTTTATTTATTGAAAAAGATGACAGATTTGAAAATTTGGGTTCTTGGCTTGTTGCTCTCCCTTTGCTGCTTGCAAGGAGCCGCGCAAACAGATTTTGAGATAGAGAGCGACAGCGTTAGCGATTCCATCGCCACCGACACGCTCAAAGCCGACTCTGTGGCCTTGCCGTGGCCGGAGTCGGTGGTCTATCACATCAACAGGCTTCTGACCGACGACATGTTCCAAACGTCGCAGGTGGGAATCATGGTCTACGACCTCACCGCCGACTCCGCCATCTATCGCCACAACGAGCGACAGCTGATGCGGCCGGCCTCCACGCTGAAGACCATCACCGCCATCACCGCCCTCGACCGTTTGGGCGGCAGCTACCAGTTCAAGACCGAACTCTGCTATACGGGCAGCGTGGCCGACGGCGTGCTGCAGGGCGACGTTTATGTGGAGGGCGGCTTCGACCCGCGCTTCAACCTCGACGACATGCGGGCCTTCGTGGAAAGCCTGCGCAAGATGGGTGTCGACACCATACGCGGCACGCTCTACGCCGACAGAAGCATGAAGGACGAGAACCTGCTCGGTGAGGGATGGTGCTGGGACGACGACAACCCCGTGCTCTCCCCTCTCGTCTTCGCCCGAAAGGATGAGTTCATGTCCCGTTTCCGCCGCCAGCTTCAAGAGGCGGGAATCTACGTCGACGCGTTCACCTCCACGGCGCGGAAGCCTGCCGACGCCAACTGCATCGTCACACGCTTCCACACCATCGACCAGATACTGATGAAGATGCTCAAGGAGAGCGACAACCTCTACGCCGAATCCATGTTCTATCAGATTGCCGCCTCCACGGGCGAGCGTCCGGCAACGGCACGCGACGCACGGCGCGTCATCAACCGGCTCATCCAAAAGGTGGGGCTCGACCCCGACCGCTATCAGATAGCCGACGGCTCTGGTCTCTCCCTATATAATTATGTAAGTCCCGAATTGGAGGTTCAACTGCTGCGCTATGCCTGGCAGAACCAGAACATCTATCTCCATCTTTATCCTTCGCTGCCCATCGCCGGCACAGACGGCACCTTGCGCTCCCGCATGCGCGGCTCGTTCACGAGTGGCAACGTCCACGCCAAGACCGGCACCGTGACCGGCATCAGCTCGCTCTGCGGCTACTGCCGGGCCGCCAACGGCCACCTCCTCTGCTTCAGCATCATCAATCAGGGGCTGATG
>SAMEA3663095__coassemble_1438_pt1 | contig 15367 bp, 11 predicted proteins | sample SAMEA3663095__metabat2_high_PE_012 | metagenome-assembled genome bin SAMEA3663095 (sample SAMEA3663095) | pig gut metagenome | biome: pig gut; feature: pig-associated habitat; material: faeces | place: France | collected 2012 | reverse complement strand
AGATGGATGGTGCCATCTTGGTTGTAGCTGCAACTGATGGTCCTATGCCTCAGACCCGTGAGCACGTGCTTTTGGCTCGCCAGGTGAACGTTCCCCGTTTGGTGGTGTTCCTGAACAAGTGCGATATGGTTGAGGACGAGGAGATGCTTGAGCTCGTCGAGATGGAAGTCCGCGAGATTCTTGAGCAGTACAACTACGAGGAGGACACTCCCATCATCCGTGGCTCCGCACTCGGTGCCTTGAACGGTGTTGAGAAGTGGGTTGACTCCGTGATGAAGCTGATGGATACCGTCGATGAGTGGATTCAGGAGCCCACCCGCGAGGTTGACAAGCCCTTCTTGATGCCTATCGAGGACATCTTCTCCATCACTGGCCGTGGTACTGTGGTGACTGGCCGTATCGAGACTGGCCGTTGCAAGATTGGCGACGAAGTTCAGTTGCTCGGTCTTGGCGAGAACAAGAAGTCTACCATCACTGGCGTTGAGATGTTCCGCAAGATCCTCGAAGAGGGTGAGGCTGGCGACAACGTAGGTCTGCTCCTCCGTGGTATCGACAAGGACGAAGTCAAGCGTGGTATGGTGGTTGTGCACCCGGGTGCCATCACTCCTCACGATCACTTCAAGGCATCTATCTATGTGCTGAAGAAGGAAGAGGGTGGCCGTCACACTCCGTTCGGCAACAAGTACCGTCCCCAGTTCTACCTCCGCACCATGGACTGCACGGGTGAGATCAAGCTCCCCGAGGGCGTAGACATGGTCATGCCTGGCGACAACGTAGAGATTGAGGTTCTCCTTATCTACAAGGTTGCCTTGAACGAGGGTCTCCGTTTCGCTATCCGCGAGGGTGGTCGTACGGTAGGTTCTGGCCAGATTACGAAGATTCTTGAGGATCTTCCCGAGGGCTGGCAGAGCGAGAAGAAGTAATCGCAAATCTTCACTATAATCTATGTCTCCGCTTCGCTCGGAGCGGAGACTTTCCTACGGGTTTAGCTCAGTTGGTAGAGCACTGGTCTCCAAAACCAGGTGTCGGGAGTTCGAGCCTTCCAACCCGTGCAAAAACGAAACAAATGAAAAATATATTCGAAAAGGCAATAGATTATTGTAAGGTGTGCTACGACGAGCTAGTCCACAACACCACATGGCCAACTCGCAAGGAACTTACACATAGTGCGGGAGTTGTCCTATTGGCATCTCTCGTAATTGCTCTTGTTGTGTTCGTAATGGATTTTGTGTTCAAGAACGTCATGTTGCTTGTCTATCCTAACTGATAAAGTCACAATGGCAAACAAGTCAGATAAGATGAGATGGTACGTCCTTCAAGCTGTAAGTGGCAAAGAGGCCAAGCTGAAGGAATATATAGAGGCGCAGAAAGTCCGCAATCCGCTCTTGGAGCAGACTGTGGGCGAGGTGTTTCTTCCGATGGAGCATATCGTGAAGAACACGCCCTCCGGCAAACGTGCCGACCGCCTGAAGACGGCCATGCCGGGCTATCTTTTCGTCGAGGCCAATCTCTCGCAAGCTGAGGTGGCCTCCTTGTTGCGCTTTATGCCCAACTGCCTCGGTTTCCTCGGTGGCATGGACCATCCTACGGCCGTGCCCCAAAAGGAGGTGGACCGAATGAAGGGGGCCGCCGAGGCAAGTGAGTTGAACAGCACGGTTGAGATTCCCTTTGAGGTTGACGAGGTGGTGAAGGTCATCGACGGCCCGTTCAATGGATTCTCGGGAGTCATCGAGAAGGTGGACCGCGAGAAGCGGAAGCTCACGCTCGGTGTGAACATCTTCGACCGCCGCACATCGCTGGAGCTGTCTTACGAACAAGTGCAAAGAGAAGTCTAAGTCCTTATTGTTACTATAGGCTTGGGCTTATTACCGACTGAGGAGGCTTCCACTCCGATGTCTTATAAATTTCATCAATAAATTCAAAAACAAAAATGGCTAAAGAAGTAGCTGGATTAATCAAATTGCAGATTAAAGGCGGAGCTGCGAATCCTTCCCCTCCAGTGGGTCCCGCATTGGGTTCCAAGGGAATCAACATCATGGGATTCTGCAAGGAGTTCAATGCCCGTACCCAGGATAAGGCCGGAAAGATTCTTCCTGTCGTTATCACTTACTATACTGACAAGTCATTCAGCTTCGTCATCAAGACACCTCCTGCAGCCGTACAGCTGAAAGAGGCCGCCAAGGTGAAGAGCGGTTCTGGCCAGCCCAACCGTCAGAAAGTGGCAAGCGTCACCTGGGACCAGGTGAAGGCAATCGCTGAGGACAAGATGGCTGATTTGAACTGCTTCACAGTGGAGAGCGCCATGAAGCTCATCGCTGGAACGGCTCGCAGTATGGGTATCACCGTTAAAGGGGACTTCCCTGGTAACAAATAAATAACTTCAATTAAGAAATGACAAAACTGACAAAAAATCAAAAATCAGTAGCTGAGAAGGTTGAAGCAGGGAAGGCATACACTTTGAAGGAGGCCGCTTCGTTGGTGAAGGAAATCACCACGACGAAGTTTGACGCGTCTCTCGACATCGATGTGCGTCTGGGCGTGGATCCCCGCAAGGCCAACCAGATGGTGCGTGGCGTCGTGTCACTGCCCAATGGTACTGGCAAGGTGACCCGCGTGCTCTGCCTCTGCACTCCCGACCAGGAGGAGGCAGCCAAGGCTGCCGGCGCTGATTATGTTGGTCTTGACGAGTACATCGACAAGATCAAGGGCGGCTGGACCGATGTGGATGTCATTATCACAATGCCTTCCTGCATGGGCAAGGTTGGTCCCTTGGGTCGTGTTCTCGGTCCCCGTGGCTTGATGCCTAACCCCAAGTCGGGAACCGTGACAATGGATGTAGCCAAGGCTGTCAAGGAAGTGAAGCAGGGTAAGATTGACTTCAAGGTGGACAAGGCTGGAATCATCCACACCTCCATCGGCAAGATTTCCATGACCCCCGAGCAGATCTACGGCAACGCCCGAGAGTTCCTCGCCACCGTTGTCAAGCTCAAGCCTGCTGCAGCTAAGGGTACATATCTTAAGAGTATCTTCCTTTCAAGTACCATGAGCCAGGGTATTAAGATTGATCCCAAATCAGTTGACACCCTCTAAAAACTAAAACAACATGAAGAAAGAAGTAAAAGATACTATCATCACCGAACTGGGAGCCAAGCTCAAGGAATATCCCCACTTCTACCTTGTCGACGTGACGGGCATGAACGCTGAGGCCACAAGCAAACTGCGCCGCAACTGTTTCAAGAGCGACATCAAGATGGTCGTTGTGAAGAACAAGTTGCTGCACAAGGCTTTCGAGGCAAGCGACGTGGACTATGAGCCCCTGTATCCCACATTGAAGGGCAACACCGCCGTGATGTTCACGCAGGTGGCCAATACGCCCGCTAAACTTCTCAAGGAGTATACCAAGGAGGGTATTCCCGCCCTCAAGGGCGCATACGCCGAGGAAGGCATCTACGTGGGTGCCGACCAGCTGGATACTCTGGCAGCTATCAAGAGCAAGAACGAGGTTATCGCAGACATTGTCAGCTTGCTGCAATCGCCTGCAAAGAACGTTGTCTCTGCTCTGCAGTCAGGCGCAAACACCATCCACGGTGTGCTCAAGACTTTAGGCGAGCGTCCTGAATAACTACGGTGTGGCTTGTCCGCATCCATGAGGTCAAGAACAAATTATAAACGAACAAAATAAATATTTAGAATAAAATGGCAGACGTAAAAGCTATTGCAGAAGAGTTGGTAAATCTCACTGTGAAAGAAGTTAATGAGTTGGCAACAGTCCTGAAGGACGAGTATGGTATTGAGCCCGCCGCTGCAGCTGTTGCTGTGGCTGCTGGTCCTGCAGCTGGTGGTGCTGCCGCCGCTGAGGAGAAGACCGAGTTCGACGTGGTTTTGGCTGAGGTTGGCCCCAACAAGCTGAAGGTGGTCAAGGCCGTCAAGGAGGCTTGTGGTCTGGGTCTGAAGGATGCCAAGGACCTCGTAGACGGTGCTCCTTCCACACTGAAGGAGGGCATGGCCAAGGCTGAGGCTGAGAACCTGAAGAAGGCTATCGAGGCTGAGGGCGCTAAGGTTGAGCTCAAGTAATCCGACTTTTTAGAATTCTTTAAATATAGGTTAGGATCTTCCAAGTAGGTTGGTCCTAACCTTTTCGTGTCTTTCACGGCACCCCATCCTCTCCAAGCCTCTTACAGGCTGTGCGCCGCAAGGCTGATTCCTCCCTTGCAATTATTTAACAATTCAATTTTATGGCTACAAAGATAAACGACCGCATAAATTTCGCCAGCGTCCACAATCCGGTGCCTTATCCTGATTTCCTGGATGTGCAGTTGAAGTCGTTCCGCGACTTCCTACAGTTGGACACACCTCCTGAGGAACGCAAGAATGACGGTTTGTATAAGGTGTTCTCCGAGAACTTCCCCATCACCGATACCCGCAACAATTTCGTTCTTGAGTTCCTGGACTACTTCATTGATCCCCCGCGCTACACCATTGACGAGTGCCTGGAGCGTGGGCTGACCTATTGTGTTCCTTTGAGGGCCAAGATGAGACTGTCGTGCACAGACGAGGACCACGAGGATTTCGCCACCCAGACGCAGGATGTCTTCTTGGGCACCATTCCCTATATGACCGACAACGGCACGTTTGTCATCAATGGCGCTGAGCGTGTCGTCGTTTCCCAGCTGCACCGTTCCCCCGGCGTGTTCTTTGGCCAGGGCGTTCACGCCAACGGAACTGTTCTCTACAGTGCCCGCATCATCCCCTTCAAGGGTTCATGGATTGAGTTCGCCACCGACATCAACAACGTGATGTATGCCTACATCGACCGTAAGAAGAAGTTGCCCGTGACGACCATGCTCCGCGCCATAGGCTTCGAGGGCGACAAGGACATCCTGCAGATTTTCGACCTCGCAGAGGAAGTGAAGGTGAACAAGAAGAACCTGAAGGAATGCATTGGCCGAACGCTCGCTGCCCGTGTGCTGAAGAGCTGGAACCAGGATTTCGCCGATGAGGATACGGGTGAGGTGGTGACGCTGGAGCGCCATGAGGTGGTGCTTGAGCGCGAAACCCAAATCACCGAGGACAACATCAACGACATCCTTGACAGCGGCAACAGCACCATCCTGCTCCACAAGGACGCGGAGGCGGCCAACAAGTATGCCATCATCTTCAACACCCTCGCCAAGGACCCCAGCAACTCTGAGAAGGAGGCCGTGGCCTACATCTATCGTCAGCTGCGCAACGCAGACGCACCTGATGACGCCAGTGCGCGCGAGGTGTTCCAAAACCTCTTCTTCTCCGACAAGCGCTACGACCTTGGAGAAGTGGGCCGCTACCGTATCAACAAGAAGCTCGGTCTCGACACCGACACGGATGTCCGCGTGCTCACCAAAGAAGACATTATCGCCATTATCAAATATCTTATCCAGCTGGTCAACAGCAATGCTCCGGTCGATGACATCGACCACCTGTCGAACCGTCGTGTGCGCACCGTCGGCGAGCAGCTGTCCAACCAGTTTGCCATAGGCCTGGCCCGTATGAGCCGCACCATCCGCGAGCGTATGAACGTGCGCGACAATGAGGTGTTCACTCCGGCCGACCTGATCAATGCCAAGACTATCTCAAGCGTCATCAACTCGTTCTTCGGCACCAACCCGCTGTCGCAGTTCATGGACCAGACCAACCCTCTTGCAGAAGTGACCCACAAGCGTCGCCTCTCAGCCCTTGGCCCTGGCGGTCTGTCGCGTGAGCGTGCCGGATTCGAGGTGCGTGACGTACACTATACCCATTATGGGCGCCTGTGCCCCATCGAGAGTCCCGAAGGCCCCAACATCGGTCTGATCTCCTCTCTTTGTGTGTATGCCAAGATCAACGACTTGGGCTTCATCGTCACTCCTTACCGTAAGGTGACGGACTCCGTGGTAGACATGGACAACGACGACATCATCTATCTCACCGCAGAGGAAGAGGAGGACAAGATCATCGCACAGGGCAATGCGCCCCTCACCCCTGACGGCCATTTCATCCGCAAGGTTGTGAAGTGCCGCCAGGATGCGGATTATCCTGTTGTCGCCCCCGAGCAGGTGGACCTCATGGATGTGAGTCCGCAGCAGATTGCCTCTGTCTCGGCCGGACTGATTCCCTTCTTGGAGCATGACGACGGCCATCGCGCTCTGATGGGCTGCAACATGATGCGTCAGGCAGTGCCTTTGCTGCATAATGATGCTCCTATCGTGGGAACCGGACTGGAGCGTCAGGTGTGTGAGGACAGCCGCACGATGATCACCGCCGAGGCCGACGGTGTGATTGAATATGTCGACGCCACCACCATCCGCATCCTCTACGACCGCACTGAGGATGATGAGTTTGTGAGCTTTGAGCCGGCCCTCAAGGAGTACCGCATTCCCAAGTTCCGCCGTACGAACCAGAATATGACCATCGACCTGCGCCCCATCTGCGACAAGGGACAGCGCGTGAAGAAGGGCGACATCCTCACAGAGGGCTACGCCACAGAGAACGGCGAGCTCGCCCTTGGGCGCAACCTGCTCGTGGCCTACATACCTTGGAAGGGCTACAACTATGAGGATGCTGTGGTGATTTCGGAGCGCATGGTGCGCGACGACATTCTCACTTCTGTCCACGTAGACGAGTATTCGCTCGATGTGCGCGAGACCAAGTTGGGCATGGAAGAGTTCACCTCCGACATCCCCAACGTGAGCGAGGAAGCCACCAAAGATCTCGACGACAATGGCATCATCCGTGTCGGTGCGCGGGTGGAGCCGGGCGACATCCTCATCGGCAAGATCTCTCCCAAGGGCGAGAGCGAGCCCACACCCGAGGAGAAGCTGCTCCGCGCCATCTTCGGCGACAAGGCCGGCGACGTGAAGGATTCCTCTTTGAAAGCCAATCCCTCACTCAGCGGTGTCATCATCGACAAGAAGCTCTTCTCCCGCGCCATCAAGACACGTGAGTCGAAGAAACAAGACAAGGTGCTGATCGCTAAGATTTCAGAGGAGTATGAGGCAAAGGTCAACGACCTGAAGGACATCCTTGTCGAGAAGCTCATGGAACTTACGGAAGGCAAGACCTGCCAGGGTGTGAGGGACTATACCGACGCCGAAATCATCACCAAGGGCAGCCAATTCACCGAGGCCGCCCTGCGCAATCTGGAATACGACGGCATACAGAGCAACAACTGGACAGGCGAGGAGCATACCGACCACCTCATCCAGCGGCTCATTATGAACTTCATCCAGAAGTACAAGCAGATGGACGCTGAGCAGACGCGTCGCAAGTTTGCCATCACGATCGGCGACGACCTGCCCTCTGGCATCATGCAGATGGCCAAGGTCTACGTGGCCAAGAAGCGTAAGATCCAGGTGGGTGACAAACTGGCCGGCCGCCATGGCAACAAGGGCATCGTCTCCAAGGTCGTGCGCATGGAAGACATGCCTTTCTTGGCCGACGGCCGTCCCGTAGACTTGGTTCTGAACCCGATGGGCGTGCCCTCGCGCATGAACCTCGGTCAGATTTTCGAGGCCATTCTTGGTGCCGCCGGCAAGCGCTTGGGTGTGAAGTTTGCCACGCCCATCTTCGATGGTGCCAAACTTGACGACCTGCAGAAGTGGACCGACAAGGCAGGGCTTCCGCCCCTCTGCTCCACCTACATCTATGACGGCGAGACGGGCGAGCGCTTTGACCAGCCGGCCACTATCGGCATCACCTACTTCCTCAAGCTCGGCCACATGGTGGAGGACAAGATGCATGCCCGCTCCATCGGCCCGTACAGTCTGATTACGCAGCAGCCCCTTGGCGGTAAGGCGCAGTTTGGCGGGCAGCGCTTCGGAGAAATGGAAGTCTGGGCCCTTGAGGGCTTCGGCGCGGCCCATGTGCTCCAGGAAGTGCTCACGGTGAAGAGTGACGATGTCAACGGCCGCAGCAAGACTTACGAGGCCATCGTCAAGGGTGACCCCATGCCCACACCCGGTATTCCAGAGTCGCTCAACGTGCTGCTCCATGAGCTTCGCGGTCTGGGACTGAGCATCAAGTTGGAATAAGAGTAAACTCACATTAAGATAAGAATTTATGGCTTTCAAAAGAGATAATAAAGTAAAGAACAATTTCACGAAGATTACCATCGGTCTTGCCTCGCCCGAGGAGATTCTGGAAAATTCGTGGGGTGAGGTTACCAAGCCCGAAACCATCAACTACCGTACCTACAAGCCCGAGCGCGACGGTCTGTTCTGCGAGCGCATCTTCGGCCCCACACGCGACTATGAGTGCGCCTGCGGCAAGTACAAGCGCATCCGCTACAAGGGCATCGTCTGCGACAGGTGTGGTGTTGAGGTGACGGAGAAGAAGGTGCGCCGTGAGCGCGGGGGCCACATTGAGCTTGTCGTGCCGGTGGCCCACATCTGGTATTTCCGTTCCTTGCCCAACAAGATAGGCTATCTGCTCGGCCTTCCCACCAAGAAGCTCGACGCCGTCATTTATTATGAGAAGTACATCGTCATCAATCCCGGCCCCTTGGCAGGAAAGACCGACGAGAACGGTGAGGAAATGAACGGCTCCCACAAACTCGACCTGCTCTCAGAGGATGAGTATTTCGACCTGCTCGACAACCAGCTGGATGAGAACAACGACTATCTGCCCGACGACGACCCCAACAAGTTTGTCGCCAAGATGGGTGCAGAGGCCATCTACGACTTGCTCAAGCAGCTCGACCTCGACGCGCTCTCCTACGAGCTTCGCGACCGCGCCAACAACGACTCCTCCCAACAGCGCAAGACAGAGGCCCTGAAGCGTCTGCAAGTGGTGGAGGCATTCCGCGCCAGCAACAGCAACGGCAAGGAGAACAAGCCTGAGTGGATGATCATGAAGATCATCCCTGTCACTCCCCCCGAGCTTCGTCCCTTGGTGCCGTTGGACGGTGGCCGCTTCGCCACTTCCGACCTCAACGACCTCTACCGTAGGGTCATCATCCGCAACAACCGCTTGAAGCGACTCATGGAGATCAAGGCTCCCGAGGTGATTCTGCGCAACGAGAAGCGTATGCTTCAGGAGGCTGTTGACTCCCTGTTCGACAATTCCCGCAAGTCGTCCGCCATCAAGAGCGAGAGCAACCGCCCGCTGAAGTCGCTCTCCGACTCCCTCAAGGGCAAGCAGGGCCGTTTCCGTCAGAACCTGCTCGGCAAGCGTGTCGACTATTCCGCACGTTCGGTCATCGTCGTAGGTCCTGAGCTGAAGATGGGTGAGTGCGGTCTTCCCAAGCTGATGGCCGCCGAGCTCTACAAGCCGTTCATCATCCGCAAGCTCATAGAGCGTGGCATCGTGAAGACGGTGAAGAGCGCCAAGCGTATTGTCGACCGCCGCGAGCCCGTCATCTGGGACATCCTTGAGAATGTGATGAAGGGTCATCCCGTGCTTCTCAACCGCGCTCCCACGCTCCACCGCCTCGGCATACAGGCTTTCCAGCCCAAGATGATCGAGGGCAAGGCCATCCAGCTCCACCCGTTGGCTTGTACGGCATTCAACGCCGACTTCGATGGCGACCAGATGGCTGTCCACCTTCCCTTGAGCAACGAGGCCATCTTGGAGGCTCAGATTCTGATGCTCCAGAGCCACAACATTCTCAATCCTGCCAACGGTGCTCCCATCACCGTGCCGTCCCAGGATATGGTACTCGGTCTTTACTATATCACCAAGGTTCGCCCCGGGGCAAAGGGAGAGGGCCTTACTTTCTACGGACCGGAAGAGGCCATCATCGCCAACAACGAGGGCCGCTGCGACCTCCATGCCAAGGTGAAGGTGCTGGTTGACGACATTGTCGACGGCCAGCCCGTGAAGCACATCGTGGAGACCACCGTTGGACGTGTCGTCGTCAACCAGATTATACCCGACGAGATTGGATTCTTCAACGGCATCATCTCAAAGAAGTCGCTGCGTGGACTCATCGCCGAGGTAATCAAGGCTGTGAACATGGCTCGCGCCTGCTCATTCTTGGATGGCATCAAGAATCTTGGCTACCACATGTCCTACGTCGCCGGCCTCTCTTTCAACCTCAATGACATCATTGTGCCCGACGAGAAGAGCAACATCGTGGCCAAGGGTCAGGATGAAGTCGACGAGATTACCAACAACTACAACATGGGCTTCATCACCGACAAGGAGCGTTACAACCAGGTCATCGACACCTGGACCCACGTCAATGCCGACTTGAAGGCAGCTGTGATGAAGCACATGACCGAAGACGACCAGGGCTTCAACGCCGTATATATGATGCTCGATTCCGGAGCCCGTGGCTCTGCCGACCAGATTGCTCAGCTTGCCGGTATGCGTGGACTGATGGCCAAGCCTCAGAAGGCTGGTGCCGAGGGCGCGCAGATTATCGAGAACCCCATCATCTCCAACTTCAAGGAGGGCATGTCGGTGCTGGAGTATTTCATTGCCTCCCACGGTGCGCGCAAGGGACTTGCCGATACGGCCATGAAGACAGCCGATGCCGGCTACCTTACCCGTCGTTTGGTGGATGTCTCCCACGATGTCATCATCACCGAGGAGGACTGCGGCACCCTGCGTGGTTTGGAGTGCCGTGCTCTGAAGAATGGCGATGAGGTCATCGCTACGCTCTATGAGCGCATTCTTGGCCGCGTCTCTGTGCATGATGTCGTCGATCCCCGCACAGGCAATCTCATCGTCGCAGCCGGCGAGGAGATTACCGAGCCCAAGGCGCAGGCCATTGAGGACAGCCCCATCGAGATGGTGGAGATTCGTTCGGTGCTCACCTGCGAGAGCAAGCATGGCGTGTGCGCCAAGTGCTACGGCCGCAATCTCGCCACCGCCCGTATGGTGCAGTTGGGTGAGGCTGTCGGTGTCATCGCCGCTCAGGCCATTGGTGAGCCTGGCACCCAGCTTACCCTCCGTACGTTCCATGCCGGAGGTGTGGCCGGCAATGCCGCCGCCAACGCCAGCATCGTTGCCAAGGGCGACGCCAAGCTGAAGTTTGATGAGCTCCGTACCGTTCCCTTCGTTGACGATGAGGATAAGGAATGCCGCATGGTGGTAAGCCGTCTGACGGAGGTGCAGTTTGAGGATCCCAACACGGGCATCGTGCTGAGCAACCTCAACGTGCCTTACGGTTCTTCCCTCTATTATAAGAATGGTGACACAGTGAAGAAGGGCGACCTCATCGCCAAGTGGGATCCCTTCAATGCCGTCATCGTCAGCGAGTATGCGGGTCGTCTGCGTTTCAACGATGTCGTTGAGGGTCAGACCTTCCGCGCAGAGACCGATGAGACCACTGGCATGACAGAGCGAATCATGACCGACTCCAAGGACCGCACCCTCGTGCCTACCGTCGACGTGCTCGACGAGAAGGACGAAGTGTTGGGAACCTACAACTTGCCAGTGGGCGGCCACCTCAACGTGGAGGATGGCCAGACCATCACCACGGGAACCACGTTGGTGAAGATACCGCGTGCTGTAGGTGGAGCCGGCGACATCACGGGTGGTCTTCCCCGAGTCACGGAACTCTTCGAGGCCCGCAATCCGTCCAATCCTGCCGTTGTTTCTGAAATCGATGGTGAGGTCAGCATGGGCAAGGTGAAACGTGGCAACCGCGAGATCGTCATCACGTCCAAGACAGGCGACCAGCGCAAGTATCTCGTCAGTCTGTCCAAGCAGATCTTGGTGCAGGAGCATGATGCCGTGCGCGCCGGAACACCTCTCTCCGACGGTAGCATCACCCCGAGTGACATCCTTGCCATCAAGGGTCCGACCGCCGTCCAGGAGTACATCGTCAATGAGGTGCAGGATGTCTATCGCCTGCAAGGTGTGAAGATCAACGACAAGCACTTCGAGATCATCGTCCGCCAGATGATGCGCAAGGTGCGCATAGAAGACCCGGGCGACACAACGTTCCTCTCGCAGGAACTCGTCGACAAGCTCGACTTTGCCGCGGAGAACGACCGCATTTGGGGTAAGAAAGTGGTGACCGATTCCGGAGACAGCGATGTTCTTCGCAAGGGACAGATTATCACGCTTCGCAAGTGGCGCGATGAGAACTCAAGCCTCAAGCGTCGCGACTTGAAGCAAGTGGAGGTGCGCGATGCTGTTCCCGCAACTTCCACTCAGGTGCTGCAGGGCATCACGCGCGCAGCCCTTGGCACGAAGAGTTTCATGAGTGCCGCATCGTTCCAGGAGACCACCAAGGTGCTCAACGAGGCTGCCATCCGTGGCAAGGTGGACTATCTGGAGGGCATGAAGGAGAACGTGATATGCGGTCACCTGATTCCTGCCGGTACGGGTCTGCGCCAGTGGCAGAAGCTCATCGTGGGTTCCAAGGAGGACTACGAGCGCATGGAGGCCAACAAGAAGAACATCCTCGACTTCGCCGAAAAGGATTCACAGCCGCTTGCCACTCCACAAGAGTGATTCGCAAGCTGACATCGATACAAAGTGCCGCAGTGACCGAAATGGTTGCTGCGGCATTTTCGTTGTGACTCTTCTTCTATCGCGACTCCCGAAAATTGGGTCTTTATGATTCAAATTCAAATCATTTTCGGTTCAATGGATATTTTCCGTGGATTGGATATGCTGTTTCATTTCGTATAGTCCTGACTTCGCCAATGAGTAAATGGTAATAGAAAATCATGGACAGGCTTGCCACCTTTCCGGGAGGTCCGCTGCCCTCAGCGGACACTATAGACAGCGGACACTATAGGCTGGTTCTATAAATTAGGCTGATAGAATAATCGATAAAGTGCAGTTGTCGTTTCGGTCGTCTAATTTCCTAAACCTAATTTTTAGGACCGGGCTTCATCCTATCAATCGGGGCAGGTCCAGCGTGGAGGCAAAACAAAGGCTGCCGGATTTTGCCTCGTGTAACAACTGTTTTTTTTGTAGTGATTGGTTCAAACTTCTTCTTTTGCTTGGAAAAACAGTTAAAAAGCGTGTATTCGTTTGACCATTAAAGAAATATCCGTTATATTTGTCGTAGGAGAGGATTTGGAATGTGCCTTTTGGGGGCATTGATGTAGGGGCGGCTGGGGAGCCGGCGTGGACAATCGCGAGGCCGTCAGCCTCCTTTACAGGATTCTGGGGTGATTCCCAGTGAAATGAGATGTGCTGTTCCTCCTTTTAGCAATTCATTTGTCCTCTATATGAGAATCATTCTCGTAAAACCTTGCGGTGGGGATGTGCAGATGGCGCATCTCCACTGCTTTTTTATGGCTGGTTCTATAAATTAGGTCGAGTCGTATTGGGCTTACGCCCACCTTTTCTCGCCATGGCAGAGTCCAAGCGAGCTTGGCTCTGCTCATTTGGCTTATCGAAAAGGTTCTGCAAGATATCGGGATTCAAAACGTAAGTTGAAGAGGGAGTGTAGCGGGCTACACGACCGATGAAACTTGACGTTTTGAGACCGATAGATGCAGAAGACGACCGAAACGACAAATCCACTTTATCGATTATTCTATCAGCCTAATTTATAGAACCAGCCTTATGATTAACCGCTATCTATGCTACGCGCTTCGCGCTACTGTGCGTCTTTGAGGCATGTAGGGAGGCTTCCACCCACGCCACCACCCAGACTGCGGCACTACCGCACCTTAGTCTGGGGTTATTGATGATTCAACCTCTCCGTGGCTGTCGTCAGATACTTGTACAAAACCATGTTTCTTTATGGCCAGCCCTCACCTTGCCTGCACCATTCCGGCTGTATGTCAGTCAGTATAGATGAAGCTTCGTTTGGCGGATTGGATATTATTTCCTACCTTTGCATCATGCAAAAGAATACAGACCATTCGTGGGGAGAGCGGCGCACGGCGGCGGTTGTGGTTTTCACCCTTGTGGTGATGGCCGGCGAGTTTGCCGTTGGAGTCCTCACGCATTCCATGGCCTTGCTGGCCGAAGCCACCCACATGGGCAGCCATGTGATGGTGTTGGGCCTCAGTTTGGCGGCCTATATCTTGGTGCGTCGCCTTGAGAGTCGTGGCAACGAGCGGTGGGACAGCCGCCGCATTCTCAATCTCTCGGCCTACACCAGTGGTGTGCTGCTGCTTCTCGTCTCCGTGTTCATTTTCATCGAGGCCATAGACCGCTTCATTCATCCCGATGTCGACATCGCCTACGGCCAGGCTTTGGTGATGGCCGTCGTGGGCTGTGCCACCAATTTTGTCTGTGCCTACCTGCTCCATGGCCGCAATGGGGATGTCAACAGCCGTGCGGCCTATCTCCATATCCTCAGCGACGTGCTGACCGACTTCGGCGCCATCCTTGGTCTGCTCTGCGGCCTGCTTTGGGGCATCAACTATGTGGATGCCGTCGTGGCGCTGATAGCGTCCTGCCTTGTTGCCCGCTGGGCTCTGGGGCTTTTGTGGTCCACAGGGCGCGAGCTCACCGCCCAGAGGTAGTGACTTCCTGTATGAATCTGGACGGTGGGCTGAACTATGGTTGCCGTGCAGTCATGGAGAGAAGAGAATCCTTTATGCTTTTTAAATACAACAACAACTAAAATATAAGACATCTATGCCCCAAGTTCCCCAAAAACTCAGGCTTCGCAGCCCTCAATCCAAGCTGCGTGTCACCTTTCCCGACGGCTCCGTAGTCTGTTGCTCGCGGGCCAATGCCACTATGGTGGCGACGCTCAACAAGATTGGCAGCAGCCGGTTCCACGAGATTGATCTGGAAGTCGGACACCTACCGCTTGTCTCGCGGGAGAAATATGAGAAGTTTGAAAAGTACATGCTTCCCCTCGACGACGGATGGTATGTCAACACCCAACCCGACACCCGTACGAAATACATCCAGTTGCAATCCATCAATAACAAGTTGGAGCTTGGCCTCAATGTTGAGATAGGTTCCGACTTCGAGCCTGTCACGGAAGAGCCGAAGATAAAGAAGAAGCGTGACGTGTCGCGTATGGTGGTGACTTTTGCCGATGGTTACAAGATATTCGAGAACAATTCGCAGCTTACCTACAGCCAATGCTTTTGCAAGTTTGGCCTCAGTGAGGTGAAGCGCCGCGACTTGGAGGTTTCGGGCAAGAAGCTCATCACCACCACCCAGCAATACGCCAACCAGATCCATGTGGGGCGCGACTGCTGGCTCTTCTGTCCCGCAACGGTCAAGGAGCGTGTCAAGGTGCTGAAGTTCGTGGCCCTGATGCTTCATCAGAAGATAGAAGTGGAGTTGTATTGACGGTCCTCCGTCGCGCGGGCTGGCTTTCTCTCGCAATGAGCGTTCTTTTCAGGCTTAAGGCTGGTTCTATAAATTAGGCTGATAGAATATTCGATAAAGTGCAGTTGTCGTTTCGTTCGTCTTCTGTATCTATCGGTCTCAAAACGTCAAGTCTCATCGGTCGTGTAGCCCGCTACACTCC
>SAMEA3663095__coassemble_1434_pt1 | contig 15394 bp, 12 predicted proteins | sample SAMEA3663095__metabat2_high_PE_012 | metagenome-assembled genome bin SAMEA3663095 (sample SAMEA3663095) | pig gut metagenome | biome: pig gut; feature: pig-associated habitat; material: faeces | place: France | collected 2012 | reverse complement strand
GCTGGTGGAACGTGTTCGGGCTGCGCTGGCTCGCCCTGAAGGGACACGTGGCCTACGGCATGCTCACCGACGATGGATGGGAGAAGGACTTCACACACCAGAAAAGCAGATACACCGAGAACGTGCTCTACCACAGCAAGGCCGGCTATCTGCGCTTTGGCAATCCCAGCTCCTACATGCCCCTCTCGGCCGAGATCGGGCTCGAGATGGCCTCGCTCTTTGGGGGCACAGCCCACATATCCGACGGCAAGGGCGGACTGAGAGCCGTGAAAGGCAACACGGGTCTCAGCGCCTTCAAGGACGCCTTCATTCCCGGAGGCTCCGACGCCACAGACGGAGACTACAAGAATGTGGAGGGCGACCAGTTGGGCAGCTGGGTGGGCCGAATCAACTACGATGCCGACACGTGGCGGCTGAGCTTCTACTACGACAAATTCTTCGAGGACCACTCGGCGATGTTCCAGATGGACTACGACGGCTACGGTGAGGGCAGCGAATGGAACAAGAAGAAGAAGCACCGCTATCTGCTCTACGACTTCAAGGACAAGATGCTCGGCCTGGAGTTCAACATGAAATACGGCACTTGGCTGCGCGACGTCGTTGTGGAGTACCTCTACACCGAGTATCAGAGCGGCCCCATCTACCACGACCACACGCAGGGCGTGAGCGACCACATCGGCGGGCGCGACAACTTCTACAACCACTACCTGTATGCCGGATGGCAACACTGGGGGCAGGCCATGGGCAACCCGCTCTACACCTCTCCTATATACAACAAGGATGGCAGCATCTATTTCTACAACAACCGCTTCAAGGCCTTCCACTTCGGCGCAAGCGGCAACCCCACGGAGAATTTAGGCTACCGCCTGTTGGCCACCTATCAGGAGGGATTGGGAACCTACGACAAGCCCTACACCAAGAAGCGCCACAATGTGAGCTTCCTCGTGGAGGCCGCCTACACGCTGCCCAAGGGATGGATGGTCACCGCCGACTACGGAATGGACTTCGGCTCGATACTCGGCCACAACTACGGCTTTCAGTTGACAGTGGCAAAAAGCGGATTATTCAACAGCAAGAGAAAATGAAGACAAGACATATCATCACATTGATGGCAACAGCCTTCGCGTTGCTGCTCGCCAGCTGCGACGTGCACACTTCCGACAACGGCAAACTCGACGGAATGTGGCATTTGGTTGGGGTGGACACCCTCGACGGTGGCCATCTGGACCTGAGCAGCCAGACCAAGTTTTGGATGTTCCAAGCCAACTTGATGCAGTTGAGCAACACCAACAGAGGGGAGCTCATCATCTGCCGGTTCAACCAGAGTGGCGACTCGCTCACCGTGAGCGAGCCGAGAGTGAATGACCGCAATGTGGGCGACACGCTCATCACCAATCCCGCAGAGCTTTCGCCCTACGGCATCAATGCGCTAAGGGAAACTTTTTTCATAGAAAAATTACAAACCGATAAAATGATTTTAAGAACAGAGAGACTAACACTAAATTTTAAAAAATTCTGAAAAAGACAATAGGTCGTTTCTTGTCCTTAAGGTAAAAGAATAGTATACAGAAGTGCTATGAGCTTTATGGATACAGAACAATGACAGACCAATAAACAAAAGGCATATCATGTGTTATGTTTGAAAATCATAGAATTATGAGAAAGATGGCTTTTCCAGCGGCAATTCTTTTGCTGCTCCTGTTTGTGTGTTCCTTTTCCATAGCCCAAAAAAAGTCGTACGAATCTGATTATGCAAAGGATTGGAAGTTGGTGTTTTCCGACGAGTTTGACAAGGCAGATGGATCCCAGCCCGACTCTTCCATTTGGCAGAGATGCATTCGTAGAAAAGCGCGCTGGGACAGGTGGATAAGCAATTCCAAATCTGTGGTGTATATAAAAGATGGCAAGTTGGTATGCCGAGCTGTCCCCAACAGGGAGGCTAAACGCGATACGGCGCAGATGTTGACAGGTGCCGTGGACACACGGTCGACAGTTTCTTTTCAATATGGTAAGATCGAAGTAAGAATGAGAACCAATGCCAAGCCAGGCAATTTCCCCGCCATTTGGCTGCTTCCCAAACAGCCGGCGGCCCCGCATCCCTTCAGTGGTGAAATTGATATAGTGGAATTCTATGGCTTGCAGCCCGATGCCTATCATACTGCACATACGAACTGGACTTTGAATTTGAAGCAGACGGATAACCCGCCACATCAGTTTCATGAAAAAGTTTCGCCAACAGAATGGCACGTCTATGGACTTGTCTGGGATAAAAAACATCTTGCATGGTATGTTGACGGCAAGTTTGTCGGAGCGTATAAGAGAAAGAAAACGAAAAAGGCAAGAAAAGGAGGTCAATGGCCTTTCGATCATCCGTTCTATGTTGTTTTGAACCAAAGTGTGGGCGATGGTACTTGGAGGAGGTATGGGGCCAAAGAACCCATTCTCACAGATACGTACGAGACAGAAATCGACTACGTAAGAATATATAAAAGAGAAAAATGAAAAGTGTGAATTTCGTACTGCTTATTCACTAAAAAACTGGAAAATGATTGCTGAGTAGTAAAAAAAAATGTTATCTTTGTACAGAATTGAGGTTTCAAAACCTTTCTACACCCTGTAAGCCCCTAATACATTGAGTGTTAACCATACCTTTTGAAATGTTGCAGGAAATGACAACACTATAACCGGATAGAGAGAAAATGTGACATCCGGATAATATCAGAAGGTAATCATTCGAAGATCACAAAATAAAAAACCCTATAAATGAAAGTATTGTATATCTTGAATGCCAAAATCATGGGAGGTGCGACAATTTCTCTCTTCAACATGCTTGATATGTTGAAGGAAGATGTCACACCTGTTCTCGTTGCGCCCAAAAGTGGCTTAATGGATGATACTTTCAAGAGTTATGTTGATAACAACCACATAAGGTTGTATACAATTCCTGTTTGTGTACATGCCATATATAGGCCAAAGAATTTTCTGCAATTTCTCAGATGGCCTGTCTCGCGTGTCCTAATGTGTTTGAGACATTTTGTATCTATGGCCATGTTAGAGAGAATTGTTGAAAAAGAAAATCCTGACCTTATCCATACAAATGTGGGTGTAATATGGGAAGGATTGGAAGTGGCGAAGAAAAAGTCAATCCCGCACGTTTGGCATGTCAGAGAATATCAGGACAAGGATTTTAATTGGATGATTATCCCATCGAAACGATCTTATATCAATCATTTATTGTCATCCGATGCCGTTGTCACAATTTCAAATGGCATTCGCAGACATTTTAGATTAGACGGCTGTTGCAAAGTAGAAACCGTATTTAATGGAATATACAGTTCGGCAGAGTGTAGAATGGAAATGCCCAAGGATGATTATTTCCTTTGTGCCAGTAGGATTATGCCAGAGAAAGGTCACGAAGACGTGATAAGGGCATTTGCGTATTTTCGTCGCAAGAATTCCAACTACAGGCTGAAGATAGCCGGTTTTGGCGATGTCAATTTTATTTCCAGGCTAAGCTGTTTAGCCAAGAGACTGGATTGTCTTGATGCAGTAGAATTTGTTGGGTTCCATAAAGATATGCGAAATCTAATGTCTCATGCGAAGGCCCTGATTGTTGCAAGTCGCTTCGAGGGTTTTGGGCGTATGACTGCCGAGGCCGCTTTTATGGGGTGTCTTGTTATAGGCCGAAACACAGGTGGTACAAAGGAAATTATCGACAAAACGGGTGGATTTCTTTTTTCCAGTGTTGAAGAACTGGCAGAAGAAATGGAGAGGCTGTCTTCTATAGAGGATTCAACGTATTTGGCTTTGGCCCAAAAAGCACAGAGTGTGGCAAAGCAAGCCTACTCGACAGAGAATAACGCTGCCCAAATATTGAGTATTTATAAAAAACTTCTTAGAAGATGACGGGACTAAGAACTTTCAGACTTAAGACGGAACCGTTTTTACGATTATTATTCTCACTTGTAAACAGGTTCTTCAGCAGCAAGACAAAAAAGCGAATTCATCTTGCCATAGATGCAATTTATACGAGTTGGCTCTATTCGGAGTTCAAAAGTATGGGTAGAGGTGTTGTGTTGCATCGGCCTTTGGAAGTAATAGGATTGAGAAACATTACCATTGGTGAGATGACTGTTTTTGGCTCACATAGTATTATTACGGCGTGGGACAAATATGGTGAGCAGAAATTGACCCCCTCGTTGGTAGTAGGAAGTAATTGCGATTTTGGAGAATATAACCACATAACCTGTTGCAATGGAATTGCTATAGGGAACAATGTCTTGACCGGCCGGTGGGTAACCATCTGTGACAATTCACATGGCGATTCTTCTTTGGAGTGCATGAAGATACCTCCGGCCGAGCGGAAAATTTCAAGTAGGGGAAAAATTGTCATCGGTGACAATGTTTGGATCGGTGACAAGGCAACTGTCCTTGCTGGAGTACACATAGGGGAAGGCGTAGTGATAGGAGCCAACAGTGTAGTCACTCATGATATTCCTCCTTATTGTGTGGCGGTGGGAAACCCAGCAACTGTGATTAAGAAAAATAAATAAAGAATCTGATGAATACTTGTGCTTTTACAATTGTAGCGAAAAATTATATAGGCCTTGCCATGATTCTTGGAAAATCATTGGCAAAGCATAATCCTGATATAGACTTTAAGATCGTGGTAGCAGATGAGATTGACGGTGAGGTCGAAAACTTGCCGGATAATCTTATAATAGCCAAGAAAGAATTGGGGTACAGCTCTGACATTTGGACGAATATGTCTTTTAAATACAACCTCACAGAATTCTGTACAGCCATAAAGCCTGCCGCCTTTATTCGTTTGTTCAAGGAGGATTACACGAAAGTTATCTATTTTGATCCGGACATTTTTATATTTTCCGATATCTCCTGTATACTTAGCGCTCTTGATAAATTTGATGTTGTCTTGACCCCACAAATAGCAGGTATCCACGTAGATTATTCCGGCGAGCATCCAGAGTGGGCGATGAATGTGAATGGTATTTTCAATCTTGGATTTTGTGGCATGAGCCGCTCTGATTTATCTTCTAAAGTTTTGGAATGGTGGAGAAAAAGACTATTGGATAATAGTTTTGCAGATCGGAGCGTTGGTAATTTCACTGATCAGAAATGGATGGATTGGATACCAGGGTTCCTTGGAAGTGAGCACTTGTGTGTACTCAATAGTCTTGGGATGAATATGGCTCCATGGAATTATTTCGAAAGAAAACTTTTTGAGGAAAGTGGAAAGTTATTCGTTAGCTATCGGACAGATGATAATCCGCAGAGGAGAGATCCTCTGGTTTTTCTCCATTTCGCCGGATATGATTACGCCCAAATGGAGCAGGGAGACATTAGCCGTAAGAGAATCCACAATCTAAAGGATTATGATGACATCCAACTTGCCACATCAATTTATTGCAAAGCTATCCAAGAAGAGAAAGTCCTCTTTGATTCGTTTATTAATCTTGATTACAGTTACGGCAAATATTCAAATGGGGAAAGAATCGACAACTTCCACCGCAGACTCTTCCACGGGTGCCAGAATGATTTTCCCAATCCTTTTGATACCGGGAGAGACTCTTTTCACGCACGGTTAAAAAAGAGAGGTATGTTCGTTGCTGGTTGCATAGACAAAATATCTAAGCAGACAATGGGTGGATTGCGGGATAAGGAGAAAAAGGAGAATTTTTTCTTCTCTATCCTGTATAGAATTTTCGGTTACAAGAGATACGTGCTGTTTCTTAAGAGCCTCTATTTCTACTGTCGTCCGGAATTGCACACATTCTTAATAAAGAAGAAATGAAAAGAATATTATATGTAAGAGAAAATGCGCCTGGTGGCATAGATAAATACTGTCGCAGATTGGAAGTTCTTTTCAAGAATGATACGCTATTAGAGCCTATGCCTGTAAGCGATATTCCGGTGAGAAAATCTTTGTTTTTCCATTATTACTACAGACAAAGGGCTCTCGCACAAGAAATAAAGAAGGCTGACATCGTTCATATCAATGGCTATACGGCAATGGGGACAGTACAGGCCTTGTGGACCGCTAAGCATTATGGCAAGCGGGTGGTATACACGGCTCACTGGCATCCTTTCCAGTATCTTGGGCATCCTTTGCTCGGAAGGCTTTTTTTCAAAGTATTCATGAAAGAGGCTATATTGAGATGTGCTGATGTCGTAACAGCTATAAATGCGGAGGATGAGGACTTCTTCCATTCTTTCTTCCCTAATGTAGCCAGAATTCCTCATTGGCTGGAGGTGTGTTCGCAAGATGTCAACCAAAGGAAACGTCCTGATATGATTTTATTCGTGGGCCGATTGGACGACCATGTAAAGGGGGTAGATATGCTACTTTCTCTTCCTGAGGGTAAATATGACATCCATTGTGTAGGTCACGGAGAACGGCCTTTCTGTCGCAAAGACACCACTTTTCACACCAATTTAAGTGATAAGGAGCTAAACCAGCTTTATTATGAAGCTTCTCTTGTTGTCGTTCCTTCCAAATATGAGGCGTTTTCTTATGTTGCCTTAGAAGCTCTCTTGCATGGAACACCTGTAGTGATGTCGGATAGAGTGAGAATTGCTGATTATCTCTGTTCTGAAGATTGCGTAGCAACCTTTAAATATCGTGACGGTGAGTCTTTTTGCAGACAAGTAGACAGAATGATAGGTCGTAAGGTTGACGTAGAAAAGATAAAATCAATCTTTTCTGCAGATAAGGCTAGAACCCAATACCGGTGTGTTTATCTTGGAAAAACGTTTAACGAGTAAAATGTTGCAATTCTTTTTGGCATTTGAAAGTTATTCTTTAACTTTGCATCTATGAAAGAGTTTTCTGTTCTAATGTCTGTTTATCGCCGTGAAAAGGCGGAAAACCTACGGGAGTGTCTTGACAGCATACTTTGTCAGACTCTCCTTCCGTCAGAGGTCGTTCTTGTTGAGGACGGACCTCTGACCGCGGAATTATACGACACTATAAAACAGTATTCTTCATCTATACCCAATTTTAAGGTTGTCCCACTAACAGAAAATGGTGGGCTTGGCAATGCGCTGAGTATAGGTTTGGATCATTGCGTTTTCGATATCGTTGCAAGAATGGATACCGACGATGTCAATTATCCTACGCGCTTTGAAGAGGAGATCAATGTGATGATGGCTCATCCTGAAATAGATGTTGTCGGAGCTTGGATAGAAGAGTTTAACGACAAAGAGAATGTAGAGCGCAAATTAAAAAAAGTACCAGAGTTTCAAGATGAAATCTACCGATATGGCAAACAGCGTAATCCTATTAATCATCCCGTGGTCATGTTCCGGAAAAAAGCTGTTAAAGAATCTGGAGGTTATCAGCCCTTCCCTCTTTTTGAGGATTATTATCTTTGGGTCAGGTTGTTGCTGCATGGTGCAAAATTTTATAATATCCAACGGCCTCTGCTTCATTTCAGGCGTACAGCAGATATGATTCGGCGTCGTGGAGGACTGCAATATGCCATGAATGAAGTTGCCTTCCAAAGGCGAATCCATGATTTAGGCTATATATCCACTATAAGAATGTATTGTAATATCATGCAACGCTTTGGGGTAAGATTGGCACCTGCTTCCCTTAGAAGTTGGATGTATAATCACTTGTTGCGATAATAATGTTGAAGTTCTCATTGGCTACAGATTGGCCTCTTCCCCATTTTTTCCGCCAGAGGCAGTATCTTGATGGGCTAATCCGTAGAAAGGAATGAAGTTTGAGTACCATAATGGGTATCCTCTGACAATGAAAGCAAGAACAGAGATGATTAGCGCAGAAGCCCCTTCTTTCTTTTTGCATCCTATCATGCAAGATAAATAGAAAAATGTTACAAGCAACAATCCTACTATACCATTCTGATAAATATATACCTTAAATCCTGAGTTGCCAAATTCAGGATTCTCTATTTTCTTTCCTAAAATTATGTCACTTGATTTAGCAAGTTTCTCAAAATCCTTGTCGAAGTCTTCTGTGACTCTGTTATCTCCTGCAAGTTCTCCGTCTTCAACCTCCATTCTCATTACAATCAAGTCATGAAGAAGGTTTTCTCCATTGTTATAGAAGAACGAGCCAATAGTGATCATTGCCAGTATGGCCACCGTGATTGTCAGTTTCGCCATAAACGCCCTTCCTTGAACCCACAATTTGAGAAAAATTAAAACTACATACAATACGTAGGCAGCCAAAGAGAATGAGAGCAGGGTAGCAACTTGTAGTGATACATTGTACCACCTCTTCCATTTTCCAAACTGAGTCATAAGTAAAAACACGGTCGCTGTCCCCATGTGGCCTGGCTCAAGGAAAACAGAACTGAATCGTGGGAATATAGTAAACAGCGATCTGTCGTCTATCATGAAGAAGAAGTAGTTAGTGTAGCTGTATTGATAATCAGCAAAGCTCGCGTCAACTCCAGGAAATGGAAATCCAGCAAGATATAAGAGAAAACAGATCGCAGAGACAGCAAGCAATCCCCCCATAGCTTTAGACAGGAAAGTCATAAGATTAGCCAATTCTGTGTCTTTGAGTCTAAATAGTGAAAAGAATATGGCTATATTGAAAAGGTTTGCTATATATGCGTTCACGTTGTTGCCTGCTGAAATCAGCATATATGTAGAGATTAGGGCATAAAGCAAGGTGGGAACGATAAAATTGGTTTTGATAAACCTGTTATGGGCTATGTTCTTTTGCATAGCCATAGCTGTTATCACGAATATACCCGCAACAAGTGGATAAAGCCCTCCGAGCGACCATAAGAACCACGGATTGAGTGATCCCCAATATGCTAATAGTATACCGGCATAGAACAGCCATTGTGACAGCGTTTCTTTTTTGACATGGTATATGTCTATCTTCTTAATCTTCATGACCGGAATTTTGATAATAAGTTTTGAAGGATATGGGACGTGAAATAAATCCTCTCGCTTTTGGAGAGAACAACATACCAACACGAGCATCCGGCAGCGGAGAATGTTATAATGAAAGTAAGGATGAACCTATATTTGAAATCCATACACAGGGTGCATCCATAGCTTACTGCCAGCGTTACTAAGGCCAGAGGTATCAGAGGATAAAGCACCTCTGTAAAGTAGTCCTTTATTTTCATCCCTGTTGTTAAATGGATATACGGTATCCGCGATAAAGCTACCATTAACTCTACGGCAGCATATAAGTACATGGCCTGTTTTATTGTGCCGTCGTGAGAGAACATAATAAGAATTACGGGTAAATAGAGCAGTTTGGGCGTATACGTCAACAAGGAGTAGGTACGAATTCTGCCAATGGCCTGGTTTACCGCATTGAGGCCTATGGTAGATTGGTCGAATATGAAGCTTATCAATATAATGTCGCAAAAAAAAGCACAGTTGGGAGGTACGGTCTTAATCCAAAATACTAATATTGAGGGCATCTCTACCATTAGCGGAATTAGAAGTAATATCAGTAGTGAAGCTGAATACTTACTTTCCTTTTGGGCAAGTTTTATAGTCCGGCTTCGATCCTTCTCTCCCTCTGCTTTCATAATTTGAGGGTTGATGGCATTAAGAAGCGACGTGCTGACAAAAGAAACTGCGCTCTGCACTTGGAATGCTATTCCGTAAGCGGCATTAACGACCGTTCCAAAAAAGTGATTAAGTATGACTGCTGTGCCTTGATTTCTTGCGGCGACAGCTCCCATACTGTAGGTAGTCCATCCGGCAAATCCTATTAGTTTTTCTATATACTTTTTTTCTAAATAACTTTTTCTTATTTGGATGGTACATTCTCTGAACTTGTATTTGCCATAGATAACGTAAGCGAATAAATTCAGAAGCTGAATAAAAGCAAGGATGAATGCGTAAAGCAACAGCTTGTCAAAATTGATATAAAGCAAGCTGATTGCCAAGGCAAATTTAAGAACAGCATCTAAGATCTCCACAATAGAAATGAATACTATGTTCTCATGCGCGATAAACAAGGCTTTAAACGGCGACGTGACTATCGTGATGAAGAGAATTCCGACTGTTAAATCGTAGACTTTCTTGGCTGTTTCAAGTCTTGCCGCGTCGATGGTCAGAAAATCATTCATTAGCCAGCTTTTTAGCAAAAAAAGCACTGTGGCTATTGCAAGGGCAAAGCAAATATGCAAGAATAGGCTATTGACAAAGAAGCCTTTTACATGCTCAAAGCAGTTTTTCCCAATATAATATGAAATGTATCTTTGAGTTGTAATGACAAGCGAATTGGTTATAAAACCAAGCATGGCTATGACTCCGCCTACTACAGAGTATATTCCATAGTCTGAGATTCCAATAGCTTCAAGTATTATACGCATTGATAACAATGATAAAGCCATTGTTATCAATGCCTTGAGATACTGAACGGATGTGTTGAGTATAATCCTCTTAGTGGGTTCCATTACTGTTTCTTCGGTTTCCCTTATTCTTTCTTCTTGAATATTAGGTCTTTAAGGAAAACAAAAGACATGACGATAAATGTGAGGAAAAGACAGAAGGCCACGAATATCATCCTCTTGGGTCCTGCGGGCTTGATGGGTACGGCGGCCCCTTCTACGGTGGTGAACACAGGTGTATACATGCGCAGCTTGGTGCGGGCGGCCTCAAGCTGCATGTTCAGAGCCGTGTAGGCGTTGTATTGCAGCTGCATGGTGTTCTCCAAATCCTCAATCTTCGATTTCTCAGTCTCTAAGAGCAAGTCCATGTTCTGGTCGGAAATGGTGGCATATTGGCGGCGCGTCTTCTCGTAGGTGGCGCGCGCGTCGTTTGTCAACTTCTGATAATACTCCACGTCTTTCCGCGATTTGCTCGTCCGGTAGTTTGTGATGAACTCCTGCAGCCTCTGACGCACAGAGTCGGCAAGGATTTTGCAAACCATCGGGTCTTGGGCCTGGGTATTGATGGAGATTACGTTGGTCTTCTTGTCCACACTGATGGAGATGTTCTGGCGTATAGCCTCGATGATGTCGTTGTCCTTCTTCGACACGTAATAGGGATTGAACTTCTGCTTCTTGTCTTGTTTCGGGCCTTTGTAGTCTTCTTTCCTAAATGGGGCCATGATGCTCTCCTGTACCTTAGAGAGGCTGGATTGCTTTTGGTGATAGCGCAGGTAGTTGTAATACGTCGTCGATATGGAATCGTCGATGGTGTGAATCTTGATGTTGAACAGTTGGGCCACAAAGCCATTGTCGTTCATCAAGTCGGGATATATCAAGGGCTGGATGGCATCGGATGACTGCATTTGCGAGAGATTGACGCCAAACGATGAGGCCAAAGAGTTGAGCATGCCGCCCGAGGATGGGGCGGTCTCGGTCTCAGGAGCCATTGTCGTGGCCGACTGGTAATAGCGGGGGATGTCGAGGATGTAGAGGCACGACAGGATGAAAGTGATGACAAAACCTAAGGCATACCATAACTTCTTGGACCAGATCTTCTTCCAGATTTGGCCGAAGTCTATGACATCGGAGTCTTGTTGCTTGCCTGCGGCATTCGTAGCCGGGGATTCTACATCCAGTGCCTCAGCATTCTGTTGCACTATCTTCTCTTGTTCCGTCTCTTCCTTCATTTTGGCTGACGCTTTTTTCCTTTCCATCCATTTGTGATGGAGATCAAATATATTCATTCTCGCTATGACTCTTCGTTGTTACTTGCCCATGTTGGCGATGGTCGCGATCATCGTGGCTATGCTGGCCATGCTGGAGCCCAAGGTTGCCATCTCGGCGGGTGTTGTCCTGCGCGTGATCTTGCTGGGCACTACAATCTCGCAACCGGCCTCCACCTTGGCGCCGTGGCTCACCTTGGCCACCATACCATTCATATATATAATGTAGGCATTGTTCTTGCGCGCGTTCTGGGCAAAGCCACCGGCTGAATTGATGTAATATCTGGCGCTCCTGCCGCGCTCGAAGGCCACCGTGTTGGGATACATCACGGCTCCGTTGATCTTCACCGTGGCATTGTAGCGCGGAAGCAGCAGACGGTCGCCCTCGCGCAGCACGATGTTGGCGTCGCTATTCGGGTCCTTCATCGCCTTGTCGAGCTGGATGCCCACAGAGTAGGTGCCGGGCACTTGGAACTTCTTCAACTGTGTGTTCTTGTTGCTCTCGGCGAAGTTGGACAGGCTGGATCCGCCATTCGCCCCGCTGGCCATGATTTCCATCAACTCGTTCTGCTGTTGCTCCTGGGCCATCTGATAGGCAGTCTGCATACGCTTGCTCTCCTCCTCATTGGGCTTCCGCTCCAAACGCGCGCCGCGGATATAGGCCAAGTCAGTGGGGCCACCGGCCATGGCAATGAGGTCGGTCAGCCGGGCGTTGCGCTTGGTCAGGGTGTAGGTGCCGGGGAAGGCCACCTCGCCGTCGACGGTCACATTCTGCTGGTCGCTGTAGCCAGGACTCTTGAACACGTACACCTCGTCGAATGGCATGAGGATGAAGCCCGGCGTGCCGTCGATGACGAAGCCGTCTTTCAGGGCCATCTCAAACTGCTGTCCGATGATGCTGTCGGGTCGCTCGGCGTTGGGGTCGCTGACGCGGCGGCTCACGCTGACCTTGGCCGTAGAGGCCTTGTCGGTCAGTCCGCCGGCCTGGAGGATGAAGTCCTCCACCGTCTCATTGTCGGCATATTGGTAGATGCCGGGGTATTGCACCTCGCCTCGGATGGTGAGGGTGCGCGGGGTCATCGTTGATGTCTTGGTCGGAATGAAGAGGATGTCGTTCTCCTCCAAGGGGATGTCGGCCACTTTCCCGCTCATGATGCCGTCCACGTCCACACTAATCACCTTGAGCGTGCGGTCCTCCTTCATGCGGTGCATCACAGCGTGGGCGGTGAAGGCGTCCTCCGTGCATCCCTCGGCATGCTCGATGAGGGTGCGCACACTGTTGACGTCCTTGCCCAGGTTGTACATGCCGGGGCGGAACACGGCGCCCTTTATCTCCACGGTGTTCTCATAGCGGGGCAGTATGGAATCGACGGTGACGGAGTCGCCATCGCTCACGCGGAAGCTCGTCATGTCGAACTCGCCCACGTTGAACACGCTGCGCTCGCGTCCTGTCTTGCGGTTGACGCGCACGCTCTTGGTGTAGGCGTCGCCGGTGAATCCTCCAGAGTATTTCAGCAGGGTGGCCACGCTCTCGTTCTTCTTCATCTCGTAGAACATGGGGCGCTTCACCTTGCCGCGGATTTCCACCAAACAGTCGTAGGGACCCACCACGATGACATCGTTGTCGGCCAGGCGCACATTGCCCTTCAGCTTGCCATTGAGGATGTAGTCGTAGATGTCCACCACGGAAACCAGTCGGTTGTTGCGGTACACCTTGATGTTGCGCAGCGTTCCCAAGTCGTTGGTTCCACCGGCCATGTAGAGGGCGTGGAACACAGTGGCGAAGGCGGAGAGCGTGTAGGTGCCCGGGGTCTTCACCTCGCCCATCACGTTGACCATGATGGTGCGCGTCTGGCCCACGGTGAGCTTCACGCGGCTGCTCTTGTAGCGCGAGCCCAGGGTCTGGCGCAGCTTGGCGTTGGCCTGGGCCACGGTGAGTCCGCTCACCTGCACGGGGCCATAGTCCTCGATGGTGATTTCGCCGTCGGGCGACACCGTGGCGTTGTAGGTCTTCTGCGAGGCACCGTAGATGTCGACTATCACCGCGTCGCCGGGACCCAAATGGTAGTTCTGCGGGGTGGCGATGTTCATTTCAGGCTCGAATGTGAGCATCTTGTTGTTGAAGATGTCGCGTCCGAACACCTGCTTCTGTTTCTTTCTCCTCTCCTCCAACAGCATTTCCAGCATCTGTGTGGAGTCCATGGGGATGATGCCGTTCAGCTCGTCCTCCATGCCGATGAAGTCAGGGTCGCTGGGGTCGTATTCCTGTTGCCACTTCACATTGTCGGATATGCCCAAGTTGCTGTAGTTGCCGCGGTTCTCCTGCAGGTTGATTTCCTGCTGCGTCTTCTTCTTGGTGAAATCGTTGCGGGTCTGGCCGTTGTTGGTGCGCATGCGCGAGTTGTCAAACTGCGCGGCGTTGTCCTGCGTCTGTCCCAGTCCGCTTTGCTTCATCTGGCGTTCATATTTGTTCCTCACCCTCCTAATCTGGGTGATGTCGACGCCGCTCTGCATGAGCTTGGTCACGATTTGCGCCTGTGAGGAGCCGCGGTTGTGCTCTTTCACAATCATCTCCATCACCTGGCTGTCGGTCATCGACGACTGGGCCAAGGCACACAAGGGCGTCATCATCAGAAGAAATAGGAAACAGATGATTTTCTTCATGTTGCTTATAAGTGCTGTTAAAGGTTTGGCCTCCACGCCCGCTGCGTTCGCATCGCCACGGGTCGTGTCGGCATTTGATAATGGTTTCTTCTTATGGAAATATAACCAATTTCTGGCCAATTTGTTGCAAAGGTACGATTATTTTTTCTAATAAAGCTTTCCCTCTGTCGATTTTTTGTTATATTTGCTCCCATGAACGGCATATCCCTATTGATACCCACCTACAACGACCGCTGCCTGCAGTTGGCCCGCGACTTGTGGTCGCAGGCCAAGGAGTTGGGCGCTCCCTTCGAACTGCTGGCGGGCGACGACGGCTCCACCGACAAAAGCGTGGTGGCCGACAACCGACGCATCAACTCGCTTTCCGGCTGTCGCTACATTGAGCGGCCGCTCAACGAGGGCCGTGCCGCGGTGAGGAACTTCCTTGCCCGTGAGGCGCGATTCGACACGCTCGTCTTCGTGGATGCGGGGCGGGGAGTGGCCAGAGACACTTTCCTTGCGGAATATGCCAGGCTGCTGTCGCAGCATCGGATGTTCTTCTACGGGGGATATGTGATGGAACGTCACAGCCGCGCCAACCTCCGCAGCGTGTATGAGGACGCGCGGGCTTCGCGCCATACCGCCCAGTGCCGCTCCCTGCATCCTTATCTTGACTTCAACACCTGCAACTTCGCATGTCCGCGGGATTTGTTCCTCCGTTACCCGTTGGACGAGCGGTTCCGCCATTATGGTTTTGAGGATGTGCTCTACGGCAAGCGGCTCCATGCGGCGGGGGTCAAGATATGCCATGTCGACAATCCTGTGGCGTTGGTGGGCTTCGACAGCAATGCCCACTTTGTGGCCAAGTGGGAGGAGGCCCTTGCCACGCTCTGCCAGTTCAAGGACGAGCTGCGCGGCTATTCGCGCATGTTGGCGATGACCGACAACCTCGAGCGGTTCCGGCTCTTGCCCTTGGTGAGGCTTTGGCACCGCATGTTCGCTCCCTTGGAGCGTCGCCAGCTCTTGGGCACGCGCCCTTCCCTGCTTGTCTTCGAGCTCTACAGGCTGGGCTATTTTGCCTGCCTGCTGGCGGGCGGACGAGGCGGGCGGAGCGCAATGTGAGGGGGGGGG
>SAMEA3663095__coassemble_1360_pt1 | contig 16664 bp, 20 predicted proteins | sample SAMEA3663095__metabat2_high_PE_012 | metagenome-assembled genome bin SAMEA3663095 (sample SAMEA3663095) | pig gut metagenome | biome: pig gut; feature: pig-associated habitat; material: faeces | place: France | collected 2012 | reverse complement strand
TTGCATCGCAGCAAGGGTTTTACTGGTTTTTGTTACAATAGAATCCTAAATTCAATCGCAACTTTCTCTCACCATGAATCCACGGAAAATTTATGGTGTTTTGGCTCGCAGATAGCGCAGAATACGCAGATTGCATCTGTTTCCGCGGAATCTGCGTGGGAAATTGCCAAGGCTCCTGCTCCGTCCTCTCAAGCCGCTACGGGGCCTATCACTGCGCGGAGAAAGGAAGACGGAAAGCGCACTCCTTGTAGCGGCTACACCCGTAGGCTGTGCGCCCTTTTATGATGGTGCCTTTGCCGCAGAGGGGACAAGGCTGGCCTATGAGGCTGTCGGAGGGAACCAAGTGGAGCGCGGCAGAGGAGGAGGCTTTGGATTTCCTCTCCGCCTGGGGCTTACTGGCGGCGGCAGACTTCTTGGAGGAGGCTCTCTTCTTGGCAGGTTTCAGGTCGTCGTCGCTGACGAGGGTGATGGTGGACGGCGAGTTGTCGCTCAACACGTCGTGCACAATCTTGTTGATTTGTTCCTTCAGACCGTTGATGAACTCGGCGGGATCGAACCCGCCATGCTCTATGTCGCGCAGCTTCTTCTCCCAGATGCCCGTCAACTCGCAACTGGTGAGGAGCTTCTCCTTGATCACGTCGATGAGTTCTATCCCCGTTGGGGTGGCCACCAGGTTCTTGCGCTGCCTGCGGATGTAGTGGCGCTTGAAGAGCGTCTCGATGATTCCCGCGCGGCTTGAGGGCCGTCCTATCCCGTTCTCCTTCAAGGCGGCGCGCAGCTCCTCATCCTCCACAAACTTTCCAGCCGTCTCCATGGCCCGGAGAAGCGTGGCCTCGGTGTAGTATTTGGGCGGAGTGGTCTGCTTCTCGGTCAGCGTGGGCTTGTGGGGGCCGCTCTCTCCCTTGACGAAAGCCGGCAGCGTGCGCTCCTCGTCGTCGCGCCGTTCCTCTTCGTCGTGGGCGTCCGAGTTTTGGCTGGAGGCTGTGGCGCCATAGACCACGCGCCATCCCGGCTTGAGAATCTCCTTGCCCGAGACCTTGAACTCCACGTTTTCCACCCTGCCCAATATGGTGGTGGTGGCAAACTCGCAGTCGGGATAGAAGGCAGCGATGAAACGACGCACGATGAGGTCGTAGACATTCTGTTCCATGTCGGTGAGACCCATGGAGGGAACACCAGTGGGAATGATGGCGTGGTGGTCGGTGACCTTGGAGGAATCGAACACCCGCTTGCTCTTGGGCAGATTCTTGCTGATGGAGGCGAGACCCTTCACCAGTTCGGCGTAGGGGAAGCCGCCACCGACGCGCGACTTGAACACCCCGTTCAGAATGCCAGGACACTTGGGATAGATGTCGTCGCTCAGATAGGTGGTGTCAACACGCGGATAAGTGGTGAGCTTCTTCTCGTAGAGGCCCTGGATGAGGTTGAGTGTGATCTCGGCCGAATAGCCGAACTTGCGGTTGCAGTCCACCTGGAGCGAGGTGAGGTCGTAGAGTTGTTTGGGCTGCTCGCGTCCTTTCTTCTTCTGCACGTCGGTCACGGTGAAGGGCTTTCCCTCAATGGTGGAGAAAGCCCGCTCGCCCTCCTCCTTGGAGTTGAAGCGGCCTTTGGTGGCGGTGAAGAGCGTGTCGCGATAGACTGTGGCCAGAACCCAATAGGGCTCTGGCTTGAAATTGTCGATTTCCTTCTGGCGGTTGACGATGAGCGCCAACGTGGGGGTCTGCACACGACCGATGCTCAACACTTGGTGGCGGCCGCGGTTGTTGCCATACTTGAGCGTGTAGAGGCGAGTGCAGTTCATGCCGAGAATCCAGTCGCCGATGGCGCGGCTCAGGCCGGCAAGATAAAGATTGTCGTATTGCTGCTCGTCCTTTAGTTTGGCGAAACCCTCCCTGATGGCCTCATCGGTCATGGAGGAAATCCACAACCGCTTGACGGGACACTTCACGTTGGCCTTCTGCATCACCCACCGTTGGATGAGCTCGCCCTCCTGCCCGGCATCACCGCAGTTGACAATGCTGTCGGCATGGGCATAAAGTCTCTCGATGACACCAAACTGCCTTTTGATTCCCTCGTCGTCGATGAGTTTGATGGCAAAGCGCTGGGGAAGCATGGGAAGCTGCCCAAAGCTCCAATGCTTCCACAGCGGCGTGTAGTCGTCGGGCTCCTTCAGCTCGCAAAGGTGGCCGAAGGTCCAGGTCACTTGGTAACCATTGCCCTCCATATATCCCTGATGCTGCTGGTTGGCTCCCAAAATACGCGCTATATCGCGCGCCACACTTGGTTTCTCTGCTATGCAAACTATCATCCTTATCTGTTTTGGCCTACAAAGTTAGTGCAAATCGGGCGAAGAACAAAATAACCTTGCGTGTTTTTACAACGAAGCATCCTCTGCCTAAGTTGTGTGTCAGTTGCCACGGACTATCGTGTCAGTTGCCACGGACTATCGTGACAACTGACACAGACTATCGTGACAGTTGCCACACATTTTGCGTAGGCGCAAAGCACTTGTAAGTGTGGGAACAATTTGGGCGGAGAACAAAAAAATCACAGAGGAAAACTATCCAATAAGCAATATTTTGAGTAAATTTGCAGGGTAGAAAAGAAAAAACGATGAGAATTGGACTTTTTATCCCTTGTTATGTTGACGCGCTCTATCCGCACGTGGGACAGGCCACATACGCCCTGCTCCGCCACTACGGCCTGGACGTGGACTACCCCGAGCGGCAAACCTGCTGCGGACAACCCATGGCGAACGGCGGTTTTGAGAGAATGTCGAAACACCTGGCCAACAACTTCGACCAGCTCTTCGCGACTTACGACTACGTGGTGGCCCCTTCGGCATCATGCGCGGCCTTTGTGCGATTCAACTATCCCGCCCTCCTGCCCGCCGGCCACGATTGCGCCGTGGAGAAGAAGACGATGGACGTGGTGGAGTTTCTTCACGACGTGCTGAAAGTGACCGAAGTGCCGGGAGTCTTCCCCCACGTGGTGAGCGTGCACAACAGCTGCCACGGCGTGCGCGAGTTGGGACTCAGCTCCCCCTCAGAGCGCAACATTCCTAAATTCAACAAGATTGTCGACTTGCTGCAGATGGTGAGGGGCATCACCGTGAGGCAGCCCGAGCGCCCCGACGAATGCTGCGGCTTCGGTGGCATGTTCTCCGTGGAGGAGACAGCGGTGTCGCTGCGAATGGGAGAGGACAAGCTGGCACGCCACGAGGCCACCGGAGCCGAATACGTCACAGGCCCCGACAGCAGCTGCCTGATGCATCTCGAAGGCATCGCACGCAGGGAGAAAAGGAACATCAAGTTCATTCACGTCGCAGAAATATTAGCAGCAGGACTATGAGCACACTTCACAGCGAGAACGCCAAGGCTTTCAATCAAGACAGAGAAAAGGTGACGTGGCACGACCAAACGTTCTGGTCGCTGCGTCAGAAACGCGACTCCTTAGCGCAGGAACTGCCCGAATGGGAAGAGCTGCGCCAGTTGGCCTCTGAAATCAAGCGACACACGCTGACCCACCTGGCCGACTACTTGGAGGAGTTCAGCTCACAGCTGGAGAGCAGGGGGGTGAAAGTGCACTGGGCTGCCGACGCCCAGCAGTTCAACGAGATTGTGTATGGGATATTGGAGACCCACCAGGTGACGAAGATGGTGAAGTCGAAGTCGATGCTCACCGAGGAATGCGGCATGAACGCCTACTTGGAACAAAGGGGCATCGACGTGGTGGAGACCGACTTGGGCGAGCGCATCCTGCAGCTGCTCCACCAGAGGCCAAGCCACATCGTGGTGCCGGCCACCCACCTCCACCGCGAGGAAATAGGACAGATGTTTGAGCGCGAGGGTATATCCAAGGAGCAGGGCAACTACGACCCCACCTATCTGACCTACTGCGCACGCGAGAGCCTGCGCAACGAGTTTCTTGAGGCCGGAGCGGGAATGACAGGCTGCAACTTCGGCGTGGCCAAGACGGGCGACGTGGTGGTGTGCACCAACGAGGGCAACGCCGACATGACAACCTCCATGCCCAAACTCCACATCGTGGCGATGGGACTGGAGAAGCTGGTTCCCGACTATGCCTCACTGGCCGTGTTCCACCGACTCCTCAGCCGCAGCGCCACAGGACAGCCCACGACGGGCTTCACCTCACACTTCCGCCAGGCACGCCCCGGTGGGGAGATGCACGTGGTGCTGGTGGACAACGGGCGCAGCGACATCCTTGGCAATCCCGAGCATTGGGAAACCTTGAAGTGCATCCGCTGCGGAGCCTGCATGAACACATGCCCCGTCTACCGTCGCAGCGGAGGCTACAGCTACACCTATTTCATACCCGGCCCCATCGGGGTGAACTTGGGCATGCTGAAGAATCCGGCCCGCTACAGCGACAACGTGTCGGCGTGCAGCCTCTGCCTGAGCTGCGACAACGTGTGCCCGGCCAAGGTGAACCCCGGCAGCCAAATCTACCACTGGCGACAGCAGTTGGACGCGCTGGGCAGGGCCGACAGGCTCAAAAAGTTCATGTCGGAAGGCATGCGCCTCATCTACATGCACCCCAACCTCTATGTGGGCGCACTCAGGGCGGCCCCGCTGCTCAACCTCGTGCCTGAGGGCCTGACCCATTTCAGCCGTCTCAATCCTTGGGGAATCGGACACGCCTCTCCCCGGTTTGCCCATCCAACCTTCCACTCCTGGTGGAAACAAACTCACAAGAAGAAATGAAGAAAGAAGAGCTTTTCAAAAAACTGCGCGACAACACCACGCTCCAATACGACATGCCGCTTGTCAACGTGAGGGGCATCCAATACAAGGACACCTACGCACAATTCAAGGCGATGTGCCGGCAGATGGGGGCCAACGTGGCCGAGGCCAACAAGACCGACGACCTGGACCAACTGCTGCGCAACCTCTATCCCGAGGCAAGGACCTTCGCCTCAAACCTGCCCTTCATCCACCTGGCCACGAAGAACCCCGACACGGTGGAGGAGGCCGCAGAACTCAACGGCACCGACGTGGGCATCGTGATGGGACAGACGGGAGTGGCGGAGAACGGCTGCATCTGGATTCCGCAGACCATGAAGGAGAAAGCCGTCATGTTCATTTCTGAATACTTGGTCATCTTCATCGACCGGCAGGACATCGTGGACAACATGCACCAAGCCTACGCCCGAATCAAGATGGACCCGCGCTACAACTTCGGATCGTTCATCAGCGGCCCTTCCAAGACCGCCGACATCGAGCAGGCACTCGTCATGGGCGCCCAGGCCGCGCGCGGAGTGACGGTGGTGATTCTGCAATAAGGCATCCGCAAGAAACACTTGCCAGCCATAAAGGCGGAAAAGGCTTATCCGGCAGACACGCCATCGCCCCGCCCTATGCTGGCATATCACCCAAAAGGAACACAAGATGAAAACAAGTTTCCAACTAAGCAACGGCGTGGAGCTGCCAGCCATCGGCTTTGGCACGTGGCGGGCCACGGGAGAGGAAGCCCAGCAGGCTGTGAGGACAGCCATCGAATGCGGCTACCGACTCATCGACACCGCCGCAGTATACAAGAACGAAGCCTTCGTGGGCAACGCCATCAACGACTGCCTCAGCCGCGGCGTGGTGAGACGCGAGGAACTGTATGTGACCAGCAAAGTGTGGAACACCTGCCGTGGCTACGACAAGACAATTGCGGCCTTCAGGCAGACTCTGGCCGACCTGCGTTTGGACTACCTCGACCTCTACCTCATCCACTGGCCCGCCTCTCCCCACCAGTTTGGCAACTGGCGGCAAATCAACGCCGAGACGTGGCGCGCCTTGGAGACGCTCTATCGTGACGGACTCGTGAAGAGCATCGGACTGAGCAACTTCTACATCCACCACATGGACCCGCTGATGCAGACGGCGACAGTGAGGCCCATGGTCGACCAGCTGGAGATACACCCCGGACACGCACAAAAGGATAATGTGGAATGGTGCCACGACAACGACATCGTGGTGGAGGCTTGGCGGCCTTTGGGCAAAGGGGCGCTCCTCTCCCACCCCATCGTCGAGGATGTGGCCTCGCACCATCCCGGCCACACCACCGCACAAATCCTGCTGCGCTGGCTCCTGCAACAAGACATCCTGCCGCTGCCCAAATCAATCACGCCAGAGAGAATACGACAGAACCTCGACTGCCTCGACTTCGAGCTGAGCGAGGAAGAGACAAACGCCATCTCGCAAGTGGAACCCAATGGCGGAGTGGAACAACCCGACGAGATTGACTTCTAACCTCCAAAGGTTGACATTCAAGGCTGGTTCTATAAATTAGGTCGAGTCGTATTGGCATATTGCCAACCTTTTCTCGCCATGGCAGAGTCCAAGCAAGCTTGGCTCTGCTCATTTGGCTTATCGAAAAGGTTCTGCAAGATATCGGGATTCAAAACGTAAGTTGAAGAGGGAGTGTAGCGGGCTACACGACCGATGAGACTTGACGTTTTGAGACCGATAGATGCAGAAGACGACCGAAACGACAACTGCACTTTATCGATTATTCTATCAGCCTAATCACTATTGTCCACTTAAATCCTTTAACATTCGCTTAAACTGCCCGGCTCTGCTCAGCCTTTCCAGGAATGGTGCCCAAGGCTTTGCCAAGCTCCTGAACGCTTTGCTTGCACTGTACAAAGACATCCTTGCCGTTGATTGATAAAATTACGTTAAACTTTACGCCCTTTGACATCGTTGTATCGATTTAATGTTTATTTTTGCCAATAGATAAAACCAAAACAAGCAGAGTATGGAAACCTTTAGAAAGATAGTCACCGTTCTTTGCCTCATATTTGCGGCAATAGCTTTATTTTTCCTTGTGACAAGCCGTTTCGTGGAGTCTCTTGTTGCGCTTTTCATTGGGGGAATTCTTTTCAACGTCGTAGTCGTCACCTCAACAGAAGACGGTCCCTACTCCTGGAGTGACGACGACCTTTAAGTCCATCCAAGCTGTTGAAGGCCATTGTATAGGTTGTTGTAGATAGTTGACACCGCACTCCATTTTATCATGGCCTGACGGCTCTGCTCAGCCTTTCCAGGAATGGTGCCCAAGGCTTTGCCAAGCTCCTGAACGCCTTGCTTGCACTGTACAACGACATCCTTGCCGTTGACCGATAAATTTATGTTAAACTTTACGTCCTTTGACATCGTTGTATCGCTTTTATGTTTATTTTTGCCAATAGATAAAACCAAAACAAGCAGAGCATGGAAACCTTTAGAAAGATAGTCACCGTTCTTTGCCTCATATTTGCGGCAATAGCTTTATTTTTCCTTGTAACAAGCCGTTTCGTGGAGGCTTTTGTTGCGCTTTTCATTGGAGGCATTCTTTTCAACGTCGCTGTCATAGCAAAAAAAGACGGTTACGGCTCCTACCATAACGACGGCCTTTAAGTCCATCCTAACCTGCCGGCCTTTTTCATCACGCTGTCTTCGAGGTTTGAGGGAATGTCTCTGTTGAGAATCTGAACGCCCTGCTCGTAAACGCCGTCGAGGAAATGATAGGCGGGCATCTTCCCAGTGAAGGCGCCTACCGTCCTATACTTTCCATCTATCCTCACCACACGCTTGCCGTCGCTCATAAGGTGCCGGAGCATGCGCTCTTTCGTCCCCTCCTCTGCCCACATCAAGACCGGCTTCTCCAGTCCGAACCTGTTCACGTGATAACCCTGTTTGCCGTGAGGTTTCACGGTAATCATGAAACCGCCGCCTCTCGGATAGACACGCAGCCGGATTCCCTTTTTCAACTTCGAGGCGTGGGCAATGCCGCTCGACATCAGCCGTTGGCGGGCAATGGTGAGAATCTCATTGCCCGTCTTTCTGTAGGCTCCCTTCAGCGACGCTTTCAGGTCGCGCTTGTTGAAGCATTGGAGCAGCTCGTTCCACTCCTTGGTCTTACCCAAACGGCTATCCGGAACTGGTGTGGTTCGTGCAGGAAACGCTTGACAAGATGCTGAGACAACCTTATGAGTAAAACAAACCTCTCCCGAAAGGGAGGGGGATTCAAACTATCAACAAACATAAATTATTATGGATATGGAGACTGCAATGACAAAACCGAAGGTTATCACCGACATGAAGAAAAAGGCGAGCGACATCCTGCTTGCCATATCGTGGAGGGAGCTGGCCAATAATTATTTTCACAAGTCATCATCCTGGCTCTACCACAAGATGGACGGCATCGACGGAAATGGAGGCAAAGGAGGATTCACGCCCGAAGAGGCCGAGCAGCTGCGAGGAGCACTTGTAGATTTGAGCAACCGAATACGGCGGGTAGCAGACACCATTTAGGCCGGGCCATCGTTAGCCATTTAAGACACCAAGCCGTCCGCCGGCCTACGGACGCACAGCCCCGGAGACACACGCTCCGGGGCTTTTCTATGCAAAGAAAAGCCCCGGCACGGCTCAGTGTCGGGGCTGAGTGTGATTAAGAAACCATTATCAATCAAGCATAATGGAATGAGCCAATCTGACGGGCGATGTCCTGGCAGGCATCGTTGAAGATCTTCTTCTGCTCCTCGTTGAGAGTATAGACCTTACCGCGTACGCGATAGCCGTTGATGCGCTGGTGCAGCCATGCGGCACTCTTGCCAAAGTAGTGGCGGGCAATGTAGGAGATGGGAAGCAGTTCGTACTTCTCGCCTAACTGTTGACGGATTGTCTTCACCACTTTATCGGTCTCGTGCAGGTGGCGCATGACGAGTTCCTCGGCTGCTTTCCTCGCATCATCACCGCCATTGGTCTTGAGCCATTCGACGATCTCCGCGCGCTGCTTGGTGCTTGCTTCATCATCCTTACCTAACAGCGTATCAAATTCCTTAAGTTTTTTCTGATACTCTTCCATAATCATATTCTTTTGTGAAAGCCTCCTCCTATGTGGCGGAGAACTCAGTTGTTACTTGTGTCCCCTTACTTCTTTATAGAGCTTGGAGAGGTCGTCAAGTCTCATGTCTATCTGTCTCTCGATGTGCTCTGACTTCAGCAGTTCTTTGAGTTCCAAAAGCTGCTTAATCTCTTTTTCCTTGCGAGCAATAAGTTGCTCAATTTCTTCTTTGTCCATTTGCTTTGGTTTTAATGATAATAATGTTGTTTCTTAATCACACAGCAAAGATACATAATTAGTTTTATATGTGCAAAATATTTAAGCGACTATTTGATATAAAAGTTTGTATGTGTGGTTTTGAACCGATGATATCACAGGCTTTAGCGGGGAAGGGTACGTTTTGCGGAAAACAGAGTGCGTTTTCGAGAAACGAGGTATGCTCCGTTCAGTAGGCCGCAGCTGTGCAGCGGCAAAACAAGCATCGGCCAAGCCGCCCCCGCACAGAACCACTTCAAGAAGCGGGCATAACGCTTGCACGTGTCATCCATGCGTCCGTACTGGCGCACCTCTGCACGATCCTGGCAATACTCGCAGAACGTCTTGCCAGCATCATCAAGGCGCTTCATCCGTGACGGAATCTCTTGAATGTTGAGGCACCCTTCCTTCAGCATGCCGTTGATCGCCTTTAGGACTTTGTTGCGCATCGTCGTAAGCGCCTTGTTCAGCTCTATGGCATCCGTCCTGCCCGTAACCATTTCGCCGCGCCATTCCTTGGGCAGCACCTTGACACCCGTCGACAGGTACTTCTTCTTGTAGTCAAAGACACCCGGATCTCAATGACGTCACCCTTATTCCGCGTCGCCGTCTTCTTTCTGTTGTACACAAAGCCTACAACCGGCATTCTGTCATTCCCCATTGTCTTGCGTTTATGAATTGGCAAATTATCATTCTAAGCAGTGGCAAACACTGACCAGAGCAGCCCTAACCGCCTTTCCCATGCAGTGGTAAACACTGACCGCAGGAGTGGTAAACAATATGGTAAACGCAAATCGCCTAATGTTTGACAATGATTACCAAAGATTGCAACTCATTTTCGCTTGGTTGCTATCCCCTTATTACCCTAATTCCCAAGCATTTACACGCATCAAATTTCGTAACTTACAGACTATAAACGCAAAAAGGAAGCCTTCATCAGACTTCCTTTTTGACTTAAAAGCGGAAAGAACGGGATTCGAACCCGTGAAACGCTTTGGGCGTTTACACGCTTTCCAGGCGTGCCTCTTCAACCACTCGAGCATCTTTCCAGATTTGGTTTTCAAAAGCAAGTGCAAAAGTATCTCTTTTTTGTCAGAAACGTGCAAGTTATTCCGAGTTTAATATATTTTAACCATAAAAATCTGTCTCAAGGACTCAACAGGATGCCTTGCAAGAGGGGATACCGATTCTCCAACGGGCGACAAACAGTTTGTACCCACCAACTATCTTTTTTGCTCATTTTCAATTAGATGTAAGAAAAACAGAAAATAGTTTGTTAAAAATTTGTTTATACCAAGATTTTTTGTTTCCTTTGCAAATGCAAGCATCTTTCCCCAGCAATGAGAGGAGGAAAGCACATTCATTGATGGGTTGCCTCAAGGCTGTCCACAAAGAAATGTTCAGCGATGTATGTAATACAGAACTGATGGGGACGGATGCTTTTAAATAGCTCTTCGAACTTACATGAATTGCCTGTATGCAGACTGTGAAGACTGTGGCAGGATGTAATATAGCCTATGAACCATATATTGAAAAAGGGAGTTGGCCTCGCAATGGGGCCAACTCCCTGTTCTGTCTGTGGAAATTCCGTTACAGCCTGCGCAGCTTGACGGTGAAGTGGCGCATCAAGGGAGCTTCCCATTCAATGGCCACGCCTCGCGTGATGGTCTCGCGGCGGTCGAAGACATTCTTCAGGGCTGCGGCCACCACCTTCATGTGGTTGTCGGTATAGACGCGGCGGGGAATGCAGAGGCGCACCAAGTCCAATCCGCCAAAGCGGTTCTCACGCGTCACGGGGTCGCGGTCGGCAAGCATGTAGCCAATCTCGCACGCCCGGATGCCAGCCTCCAAATAAAGCTCGCAGGTGAGCGTCTGTGCGGGGAACTCCTCTTTCGGCACACGGTCGAGCACCTTGTCGCCGTCGACGAAGATGGCATGGCCACCGGCGGGACGCTGGTAGGGGATGCCGTACTCGTCGAGTAGGCTGGCCAGATACTGCACCTGGTGGATACGCGTCTGCAGCATGTCAAATTCCGTGTTCTCGTCCAAGCCTTGGGCAATGGCATTGAGGTCGCGACCGTTCAGACCGCCGTATGTGATGTAGCCCTCAAAGGGGATGCAGTAGAGTTTAGCTCCCTCATACCAGTCGTCTCGGTTGGTGGCGATGAAGCCGCCCATGTTGACGATGGCATCCTTCTTGCACGACATCGTCGCAGCGTCGACATCCTCATACATTTCGCGCACAATTTCCTTGATGGTCTTGTCGGCGTAGCCCTTCTCACGCGTCTTGATGAAGTAGGCGTTCTCGGCGAAGCGGGCAGAGTCCATCACCACCGGCACACCATACTGATGGCAGAGCTTGCACGTGGCCTTGATGTTCTCCATGCTCACGGGCTGACCGCCCACGGTGTTGTTGGTCACGGTGAGTACCATGAAAGGCACATTTCCCTTGTTCTCCTTCAACACTTTCTCCAGTTTCTCAAGCGACACGTTGCCCTTGAATGGAATCTCAAGCTGTGTGTCGTGGGCCTCATCGATGGTTACGTCGATGGCCTGAGCCTTGCGGCTCTCGATGTGGCCCTTGGTGGTGTCGAAGTGGGCGTTGCCGGGCACCACCATGCCGGGCTTCACCAAATAGGAGAACAGCACGTTCTCGGCGGCGCGTCCCTGATGGGTGGGGATGACGTGCTTGAAGCCGAAGATGCGCTGCACGGTGGCCTCAAACTTATAGAAAGAGGAGGCACCGGCATAACTCTCGTCGCCAAGCATGAGCTGCGACCACTGGCGGTCGCTCATGGCTCCTGTGCCTGAGTCAGTGAGCAGGTCGATGTACACCTGCTCTGCACGGAGTTGAAACACATTGTAGTGAGCCTCCTTGAGCCACTGCTCGCGCTGCTCGCGCGTGCTCTTGTGGATGGGCTCAATCATTTTGATTTTCCAGGATTCTGCGAAAGGTAATTCCATAGATTTATAGTTATTGATATTAATTTTAAGTTAGGAGTCAAGAGATAAGAGTCATGGGGCAAGAATTGGGAATCGGGGAGACGGGAGCCTGTGCGCCTGTCTCCCCCACCTTGTCTGACTACTTTCCTACAGGATGGTTCTCGGCGAAAATTGCCATGCGCTCGTCCAACTCCTCGTACTGATTGTCGCGGATGAACGACGTGCACACGCGGATGCCCTGCTGGTCGCTGCCCGTATTGGTAAGGCAGATGGCGCTCACTCCGTAGTAGAGAAGCTCGCTCACAAGCTGGCCGCTGTTGAGACCGGGATAGCCCACAGTGAAATAGAATCCATCGGCAATGGGCTGGTCGAGGTCTTTGTCATAGACAATGTAGAAGTTGTGGCGCAGGAAGATTTCCTTCAGCTTATGGGCCCGCCGTCCATACTCGCTTGTCACGGCGCGGAAGTCGTAGGTTCCGTCGCTGGCAGCCTTCATCACTGCCGCCAAGGCATACTGGGCGCTGTGGGAGGTGCCCGACGACAGGGCATAGAGGATGCGGGTGGAATACACCAAGCCGAAAGGCAGGGCGGAATAGCGCGCGTCGAGGGCGGGATAATGGCGGTGGAAGAGCTTGTTGCCGATGCAGGCCACGGAAATACGCTCGCCCGCATAGCTGAAAGCCTTGCTGCCACTGATGAGCAACATGTAGTTGTCCGTGTAGCGGCCCACCGACGGCTGGTAGGGAGGCTCGAAGGGCTTGCTCAGGTCCTTGCGGAAGTCCATGGCAAAGTAGGCCAGGTCCTCTATCACCACAGTGTCGTAGCGCGTGGCCAGCTCGCCGATGGCCTTGAGTTCCTCCTCGTTGAGGCACACCCACGAGGGATTGTTGGGATTGCTGTAGATGATGCAGCAGATGTTTCCCCTCTTCAGATAGCTCTCCACCTTGGGGCCAAGCTTCTCGCCACGGTAATGGTACATGTCGAAAGTCTCATACTTCACGCCCATCACCTGAAGCTGCTGTTTCTGCACGGGGAACCCTGGGTCGATGAAAAGCACGGTATCCTTTATCGTGTCATACTGCGAGCAGAGCGTGAAGGCAGCGTAAGTGCCCTGCATGCTCCCCACAACAGGCACGCACCCCTCGGCATTCACGTCCAAGCCGATGAAGGCCTTGATGAAGCGTGAGGCCTCCTGCTTCAAGGCCGGCAAGCCCTGGATGTCTGGGTACTGGCTGGCCACCCCACTGCGCAGAGCCTTAATCTGGGCTTCAACACCTATCTCAGCGGCGGGAAGCCCTGGGATGCCCATCTCCATCTTGATGAACTCCACGCCGGACTCGCGCTCGGCATATTCAGCCACACGCTTCACTTCACGTATGGTGGCGGCGGCGATGTCCTGGATGTCATTGGCTTGAATGGCATCCAGGATGATGTCTTTCGAAATCGGTGTGGGCTTCATTACTTCTGGGCTTCCTTTCCTATTTTGAGGGCCTTGAGGTTGGCCTCAACGATGGCCTCACCCTTGCGGGCGAACACATCGCGCACGGCATTCTCCAACTTGTCAAAATCTATGCCTATGGCCTTCTGGGCAGCGCCCAAGAGAATCACGTTGGCCGAGCGCGGCACGCCGTTGTCCTTGGCAAGCTGCTCAATGTCGATGGCGATGACATTCTTCACCTTGGACAAGTCGGCATTGATCTTGTCCATATCAGGATAGTCGGGGATGTTCACAAAAGGAGTGTTGGCCGTGATAATCCATCCGTCCTTACTCAAGTAGGGCAGATAGCGGAGTGCCTCCATGGGTTCCATGGAGATAATCACGTCGCAACGGCCCTCGGCTATCAAGTCGCTGTCGATGGGGTCGGACGACAGGCGCAGGTTGCTCTGCACGTCGCCGCCGCGCTGCGACATTCCATGCACCTCCGCCTGCTTGATATAGAGGTTCTCGTTCATTGCGGCCTGGCCTATGATGGTTGCGATGGTGAGGATTCCCTGTCCTCCCACACCGCAAAGGATAATATCTGTTTTCATATTGTTATTTTGCCTCCTGTGCTTTAGCTTTTTGTTGTTGTTTAAGATGACGACGAAGGGTCTGTACACACTCACGGCGGGCGATGACCACGCTGAGTCCACGGTATTCTATCTCCTCCTGGATGGCCTTGGTGATTTCGGGCATGTTCTTGGGCAGGGGAACCACCACCCGCAGATGCTCCTCGGGCACGCCGAGTCCACGGCAGATGCCCTCTATCTTGCCTGTGCCTGCAGAGTCCTGTCCACCTGTCATGCCCGTGGTGAGGTTGTCGCTGATCACGAGCAGCATGTTGGTGTTGGCGTTCACGGCATCGAGCAGGTTGGTCATGCCGGAATGGGTGAACGTAGAGTCACCGATGACGGCCACCGACGGATACTGGCCGGCGTCGGCGGCACCCTTGGCCATACCCACACTGGCTCCCATGTCGACACAAGAGTGGATGGCGCGGAAGGGAGGCATGAAGCCCAACGTGTAGCAGCCAATGTCGCCGAAGACGCGCGCATTGGGATAATTCTTCAGCACCTCGTTGAGGGCCGTGTACATGTCGCGGTGGCCGCAGCCTTTGCAGAGCTGGGGCGGGCGGGCAGCCACATCCTCGCATTCGGGATACTGCTCGGCCGAGGGCAGTCCGAGGGCCTTGGCCACAAGGTCGGGATTGAGTTCGCCCGTGCGGGGCAGGTCGCCTGTGAGACGGCCCTTGACCACCGTGTCGTGGGTGAGCACCCCCGATACCATATCCTCTATGAAGGGCTGTCCCTCCTCCACGACGAGCAGCATGGGGCATTCCTTGGCCATGCGGCGCACCAAATCCTTGGGCAGCGGATACTGGCTGATTTTCAGCAGCGGATAGGGGCAGCCGTCGGTGAAGCACTCGTTGACGTAGTTGAAGGCAATGCCACTGGCGATGATTCCCAAGGAATGGTCCTTGCCGTCGATATACTGGTTGTGACAGCTCTCGGCGGCCATCTGCTCCAGTTCAGACTGCTGGGCAGTGACATGGTCGTTGCGCTTGCGGGCAACGGCGGGCAGCAGCACCCAATTTGAGGCCTTTGCCTCATAGTTGATTTCATTCTCCTGGCGCGGCTCATCCTTTATCTCCACTGCCGCGCGGCTGTGGGCCATGCGAGTGGTGACGCGCATCAACACGGGTAGGTTCACTTTCTCCGACAGTTCGAAAGCCTCGCCCATCATGTCGTAGGCTTCCTGCTGCGAGCTCGGCTCAAGAGTCGGGATGAGGGCAAACTTGCCGTAGAAGCGGCTGTCCTGCTCGTTCTGCGAAGAATGCATCGACGGGTCGTCGGCCACAAGCACCACCACGCCGCCGTTGACTCCAGTCATGCCGGAATTGACAAACGCGTCGGCGCAGACGTTAAGTCCCACATGCTTCATGCACACCAACGCGCGCTTGCCCATGTAGGACATGCCGAGGGCCTGCTCCATGGCGGTCTTCTCGTTGGTGCACCAGCGGCGATGCACATTGCGCTGTTTGGCCAATGGGGATAGTTGTATGTACTCAGTAATCTCAGTTGAAGGAGTGCCCGGATAGGCATACACACCACTCAAGCCGGCATCGAGCGCGCCCTGAGCGACTGCTTCATCTCCAAGTAGCAATTTCTTCATTAGTTTTTATTTTAAGATTAATCTTTATAGGCTTTTGCAAAGATAAGTCATTTTTTCAGAACAGAGTACACTTTCTCTGAAAAATTTCGTTAAAAGATTCCCGCAAGTCTATGGAATTTACTATTTTTGCATTATGCTACTGAAAATTGGAATACTAATATTCTTAAATCCATAAAACTATGATCAATCAACAACTATTGAATCCCAAGAGCATCGTCGTTGTGGGTGGCTCCAACAATGTCCACAAACCGGGCGGTGCCGTAGTGAGAAACCTCATCCAAGGCAACTACAAGGGAACGCTGCGCATCATCAATCCCAAGGAGGACGAGGTGCAGGGCATCAAGGTGTACCACCGCGCCGACGAGATTCCCGACACCGACCTTGCCATACTGGTCGTGGCCGCGCGCTTCTGCCCCGACTACGTGGAGTATTTGGCTGCAAACAAGCAGGTGAGGGCGTTCATCATCATCACGGCCGGATTCAGCGAGGAGACCAAGGAGGGGGCAGTCATGGAGCAGAAGATTCTCGCCACCTGCGAGAAATACCAGTGCGCCCTGATTGGCCCCAACTGCATCGGACTGCTCAACAACGTGCATCACAGCGTGTTCACCAAGCCCATTCCCAAGCTCCACCCCCAGGGCGTGGACTTCATCAGCGGCTCTGGCGCCACGGCGGTGTTCATTCTTGAGTCGGCCGTCATCAAAGGCCTCCAGTTCAACTCCGTATGGTCCATCGGCAACGGCAAGCAGAACGGCATAGAGGACGTGCTCCAGTATATGGACGAGACCTTCGACCCTGCCACCTCCTCCAAGGTGAAGCTGCTCTACATCGAGAACATCGCCGATCCCGACAAGCTGCTGCTCCACGCCAGCAGTCTGATCAAAAAAGGATGCCGCATCGCCGCCATCAAGGCCGGCTCCAGCGCCAGCGGCAGTCGTGCCGCTTCGTCGCATACGGGAGCCATCGCGTCGAGCGA
>SAMEA3663095__coassemble_1279_pt1 | contig 18325 bp, 15 predicted proteins | sample SAMEA3663095__metabat2_high_PE_012 | metagenome-assembled genome bin SAMEA3663095 (sample SAMEA3663095) | pig gut metagenome | biome: pig gut; feature: pig-associated habitat; material: faeces | place: France | collected 2012 | reverse complement strand
CGCATCCTTGCATCTGCCCAAAAGCGGGGAATGCCTTGACTTGAAGCTTTCTGCCATAAAGGAGGACAAGAAGCCGGAGGGTGAGTAGCGACTATCGCACCTACAGTTTCCAAGGAGAAGGCTGCTTCGGCTTCCTTCTCTTTTCCTTTTTAAGGCAAAAACTAAACTTTCTTTTAAAGGCACTCCTTGTTTTATAAAATTTGCGATCAGCTGCATAAGCTCTCAAATAGAATTTGCGATTAGCTGCAAAACCGTCCAGATAAAATTTGCGATCAGCTGCAAAACCAGCCAAATAGAATTTGCGATTAGCTGCATTGTCGTCATTAAAATTTTGATATTTCATATATTATGCGTAACTTTGCGCTAAAACGAAATAGTATGGAGGGACAGATCTTTAAACGGAAAATTTATGATGCCATGCTCAGATGGAAGCATGACTCGGCAGGATCAACGGCACTAATGATAGAAGGTCCCCGACGGGTTGGGAAATCCACCATTGTCAGACAGTTCGCCCAACGGGAATATAAGAGCTATATCATGATTGATTTCTCAAAGGCATCTGATGAGGAGAAAGGCGTTTTCAATAATCTCTCAAACATTGACATCTTCTTCGCTACGCTTACGTGATATCATCAAGGTCGGCTTATCAAACGCCCTCGAAAGGCTTTACTTGGTGACTGGATGACATGACCTAATAGCTCTTAATATAAGACATACGACAATGATAAATAAAGTCCTACAATTCTACAACTACGATAAGGCACTTGCCTACTTTGAAGACCAACTCATGCACATTCATCAGGCGCCAGTGAAGCGTTCCGGCTTCAAGGCGGTTGCTAAGCCAGTGTTGCTGCTTACCGTGCTGAAGGCAATTGATAACGGAACTATCAGCGCAAACCGTTTTGATTACAACCTGTTGGAATCGCACTACATCGCACTCTTCAGACAGTATTTCATACAAGCCCGCCAGGAGTCGCTTACCCCTATGTACTATCCTTGGTACTTCATGAGCCATGATGATTTTTGGCATCTATCTTGGCAAGGCCATGAGCCTATCAGAACGGAGTCGCCTTCTGCCGCCTTCATTCGGCGCAATACTACTCATGCTTTTTTTGATGATGACTTATGGACGCTTATCAGCCATCCTTACTATCGCCAAGATTTCATGCAATTCATCATAGACAAGAAGATAATAGCACCGTTGTCTTCCAACACGCATGACCTTGCCGCAGACGGTTTAACGCTTAAAAATTTATTAGCGTTATTTATAGCCATCTGATTATTTGAATTACGTAAAATAAAAACAAGAGGACACTTAGTTTTAACTGTCTCAGCACAATCAGACCTTCTGAATTCCACATGGGTTTTACATGGAACCAGAAGGTCTGTTTATATTGCAGAATTTAAAAAACCACAACATTTGGAAAGGAGCTACCTAATTGGCAAATAGAAGAAGTTCCTTCACATGTAACAAATGCCCGACCAGACCCTATCAGAAATCTTCAGGCTCATCGTCTTCCTGTGGATTTTCTCCTTCTGCTTTGGGCTTTAAGAATTCGAGGAATAGTTGCATAAAAGCCCCATCCTTGAAGAAACAATCAGGTTGTTCCTCCATGCACTGTTGGATATAGTCAAAGCCGAAGTTTGCATATTCCTCCATTTTATGGATAAGTTTGTCCACCACTGTACTTGGAGATATGTCTCCCTTGTCCAAAGCAATGAAGTCTATGTCGGTGCGGGCGATGAGAGCTGCAAACATATACTCTTGTATTCTTTTGTAGGAAAACCTTCCCAGCTTGATGTTTTCGTTTCCACCCCAGTACATGATGGCATGCCCGAAGGTCTTTACCTTCGACTTATCCTCAGTAAGCGGTTTTGTCTGGTGGGAATACAAGCCTATGAAGAAGGCTACGATGAAGATTTCATAACCAGGCCCGAAAATTTTGCCACGTGTTTCACTGAACTGTGAATAGCTCTTGCCATAATCGGTAAAAGCACCCATAATGGAATCCTCATATCGTTTCTCCCACGACGGGTTGCGCTTTGCCCATAAATTGAATAGGTTTTCCATCACTTTATTTCCTTTACATTTGTGCGGATGGTGGCAAGGTCCTCCTGGTCATAACCATCCTGTTTCTTTATTTGATAAACTTTTGCATCAATGCCATTGATTGCATCCATATCCAATTCGCCATGGTGGATGAAGTCTTTCGTCACGATGATGCATTGATTGTCAATGCCGCTAAACACCTTGTAGAAGTCCTCTTCCTTTTCGTCACCAAAAGACGACGTTGCCGCATCAAAAATGAGTGGATAGACCTCGTCGCGTTTCTTCTGCGTAAAGTCTCGAATGGCAAAAAGCACAGAGATATACATCAGCGTTTCCTGTGAGCCAGACATCTTCTGAATGACCGTTCCGTTGCTACTTAAAAGCTGTATGGACAAGACGACGTGTCCTTCGGCATTCCAAGTACGATGAATATGCACACGACCATGGAAGTCGGAAGTGCTGAGTGCTTGAAGTTTTTCATTGGCTTTCTCCTCCAAGCCCAGAAGGAATGCCGTGAAATTGTCGTCTCTTGCTTTCTGGAAGGCCTTGGCTATCAAGTCAAAGACGTGGTGTACTTCTTTGAACACCTTTACTTGGCTGTTGGCTGGGCTGAGGTTGTCGAGTTGATTTTCGAGTTCCTTTTTACGGGATTCCAGCTGTTCTTGTTCCTTTTCGAGTTCGACAATTCGCGTTGTGGCTTGCTCACGTTGGTCGAAAAGGCCTTTAATATCTACAAAGGTCTTTTCAAAGACATCCTCGGAAACGCCCACCTTAATAAGCAGTCTGGCTTTCTCTTCCTTTGCATCCTGCACTTCCTCCACCACTTTTTTCAAATCTTCACGTCGCATAGCTACAAAGTTGAGTTCATCATTGATGTCATTGGAAATCTGCGACACCTCTGCCTCTCTGTTACCACTGAGCGATATGCTGAGATTGTGCAAGTCTTCAATATAGTGATTCTTGAAAAGCTCTTTGTCCTCAATGAGTTTCTTTTGTTCTTTTCTCAGCAGGTCGGCCTTGACATGTTCCTTGTAGTCATTCAGCTTGTTCGACATGAACTTATACGCCTCAGAGCCTTTCTCAACAGGCCGTCCGCATACCTTGCAGATGCCGTCGTGAAGCATCTCTTCCATGGTCTCCTCGTCAGGCAGATACCATGGTAGGGGCGCAGTGCCGTTCTGCAAAGCGCCCAAAATCTCTTGCTGCGCCTCAATCTTACCCAGCTCCTTGTTTTTCTGTGCGATAAAATCTTTCTCCTGAGTGCGTTTCTCCTTGCTTAGCGCAGACACCTTCTGTTTGAACTCTCCGAAGACAGGCTCAAAGGCACAGAGAATCCATAGTTTGTCGAGTAAGGCGGTATTGAAATTGGTACGCTCTATCTGTACCTTCAGTCTCCTTGCTTCGGTTTCTTTCTCCTCCAGCCGGTCGGAAATGTCCTTATACATCTGAGAGGACTCTTTGGCCTGTTCCAAATTTTCGAGTTTGCTAACATACAGATTCAGGGACTCTTTCTTGCTCCTTATTTCCCTTCGCTTGCTGTTGAGGTCATCCGTTACACTCTCCAGTAGATTTTCTAGTTGCTTCGCCTCGTTGGCAACCTTCTTGTCGTTGGTGCATTCTTTAAGATACTGCTTATTGGATTTTTGTTCGAAAGAAGCCGTCATTTCAGCTACGCGGTCGAACTCCTTTACATTGGAAAAAGTGTCCACCAGCTGTTTCAATGCCGTGGCATCGTTGAATACGTTCAGTGTACTCTCACCCTTGAATAGGCTGAAACGCCGGATGAAAGCATCATAGTAGCGTTTGACAAGCATTCCACCTCCGCCTATTACCGGCTTTCGGTCTATACCGTCTGACTCATAACCAAGAAAAGAGAGCTTGCCAGTAGAAAACTTCTTCTCACCTTCCCTTGTGATGGTAAACGACTTCTCTATGGTCTTGTCACCATCATGAAAGAAATCAAGAGCGACTTTCACTTCTTCCGTTTCGCCGACAGCCATCTCACTGCGTCGCATCTCGGAGAAGTTAACCCGGTTATTGTCGTTTTCCGTCAACGTGGTGTTGCACAGCCACTGAAGAGCCTCAAAGAATGTAGTTTTTCCGTCGCCGTTTCCTCCTACGATAAGTGTGAGCCCATTGTTGCGAAAGTCAAACTTATTGTCGCCGTAGTAGCTTCGGAAGTTTTTGATGTACAATGTCTTGAATATCATACCTTACGTTTCAAATAGTCATTTACTTCATTATAGATGGCTTTCTCCGAGCCATCTTCGTCGACTCTTTTGATAATGCGGGCGACAGCCCCCACTATCAGGTTGTCAGAATCCATAGCTGCTTCTATAGAGGGAATGCAGGCAAGGTTATATTGCCCCAGCTTCATCAGCTCTTTATTCAGCAGCACGGCCTCCAACATCTTGTTGTTGTTTGAAATATTACCCATTGGCCTAAAATATTGAAAGATGATAGTAATCAAGTATACTGTCCAGCTCATTGATGGATGCATCGGCATTCTCGCTGAGCAAGGCAAAATTGCGCACCCTCTTCAGTTCGCCACCCAACAGGCTCCGTTCCATGTTGAAAGAGTCGGAACGCTCATCAATCTCTGGCACGACAACCAGGTCGTGTATGATGGCGTTGTGCTTGTCAGGATGTCGGCGCAGGATTCTCCCACGCCTTTGGATGAATTGGCGTGGGTTGCCCGTACTGGCGCAGAATACGGCCATTTCGCTTCTTGGCACATCTACGCCTTCGTCCAGGCACTTCATGGAAGCCAGCACCTCCAGCTCTCCTGTGGCGAACTGTTCCAATATCTGCTTTCGGTCTTGTGTGTCGGACGTAAACCTCATCACCGTGGTGCGTGGACTCACTTCCCGTATGACAGACGTGTACGTGTCTATAAGGTGGGAAGTATAGTCATCATCAGGATTGGAAACATCAAAGTTGTCGGCAGTGTCGGCATCGGTTACATTGCCTTCCGGTACATAAACCAATGTGTATTTCAGATTTCCTTTTTCCTGGAATCGGTTATAGATGATTTCTCGGAAGACATCGAGCTTGTTGGCCGCCTTGTGGATGATGCGCTTGCGTTTCAACAAAAGGGCCGTAAGGATGTCATCGTCCTTTGTGAAAGTTCCCGAATGGTAATTGAACATCTTTGCAAGTTTCGTGGATATTTCCAGATAGTCCGCCATCTCGGTGTCGGTGAGTCTGACAAGATGGGGATAATAATAGTATCTGCAAAGGAAACCCTTCTCAATGGCTTCCTTCATAGAGAGCTCGAAGGTGTATTTGCTTTCAGCACCGAAGAATTGCCTGATGGCTGCATTGCCTTCATCGTCAAACTGCCGGTCGGGCGTAGCCGAGAGTCCTATTCTTCGGCCATAATGTATTGCTTTCAGTCTGTTCTTTATGCTGGTCGCACCCATGTTGTGGGCTTCGTCGGCAATGAGCAACAGCTTCTTTCTCGGGAAGGAGACCAAGTCTGCAAAAATGTTCTCTCGGGAAAAGGAGGCGTACGTGGCAATAATGATATAGGAGTATTGCTCTTGCGTAGGATCTGTCTTTTCCAATAAAAGCAGGTTGGCAAGCTCTTTTCTCCACGTTTTATTTCTATTTGACACGGTCAGTACATGCAGAAATCCGAATTTTCCACATTCCTCTTTCCATTGGTCAACCAATGTGACAGTCGGCACCAAAATCAATGCTTTGTAATAATGCCGGCTATTGTATATTTCTAACAGACAATTGAGAGCAGTAATGGTCTTTCCTGTGCCTGTTGCCATGGCAAAAAGTCCTTTCTGCCCATTTTCCTTCCAGTTCTTGAAAGCTTCCTTCTGATAAGGCCTCGGTCCTGAAGCAAAGGGGAAATGAGGATGGACGGAGTCGATGGTTACCTGGCCATCATGTTTTTCCTTCTCTATAGCTCTCTCCACTTTATTTTTTGCTCTTTGAAGAGATTGCATGACCGTATTCGGCAAGCTCTTCTTCTCTTGGTGATCAATCAGGTTGCGCTCGTCCTCAAGAAGTTGGCATATTTCTTTTGATTGAAAGGCTCTTACTATTCTGGGCTGCAAATCATCGGCATCCAGATATTGCACTGTATCGTCTTCACCAGAGAAAGTGCGCTCAAAATCTTCAACAAATGAGTTTGCGCGTCGAGTATCAGACATGCTGTCCCAATCGCAGAAGATGGACATACTTTCATTGTTTTCGAGCAAGGCTGTACGCGAGAAGTTACAGCTTCCTTCAAAAGCAACTATGTTGGTCGCGTCTGCAAAATATCCACACTTGAAATGAGAAATACCTGTTCCTCCCTTAGGAGCTATTATCTTGATTTCTATACGCCCTTGTCTGATTAGCCATGACAGGCATTCGAAGAAGTGTATGCCTCTTTCGTCAAGAACTTCCTTTATACCTTCAAGATTATTCAAATCGAGTGCGGGGATAGACAGATTTGTTGACAGCCCATTCTTAATAGCCTCTTTGTCTTCCACAGACAATATGTCATTGATGACCATCCGCATCCTTCCCCCGTTATAGAGAAAATCTGCAAATCCATCGGACAGGAGGTTAATAGCAGACGAAGAGAAAAAGCCCAGTTTCAAGTTAAACGACGTAGCATTGCACAAACCTTCCGAGAAGAAACCGATTGGCTCCCATTTGGTACGTGAAACGTATCTCCTTATATCTGAAAAATAGGCCTCTTTTAGCATGGTCTTTATTATATGAAGCAGTTTGCGCACATGATCTCATCACCGAAGATATCGGCAAGAGTGGTGCCCTTATTTTGTTTCTTATTCTCTTCTTGTCGGCGAATGACATCAAGCTTGATCTGGCGAATGCGCTCGGGTTTGATCAAATCTGCAAGGCTCTCACCTTGGTTCCAAGTGTAGCCGTCTTTTTCAAAGGTCATTGCCTTTTTGAACAAATCTGGATGCTGCTCATAAAGCCACACCCACTCTATCTTCTGCTGATAGAAGCAGAAGTAACAGCCACTACGACTGCGGCAATAAGTTCCCTTCTTTCCGTCAACTTCAAAAGGAATCTCCTCATAGTATTTCGGCACTCCAACACCACTTTCGCGAAGCAACCTAAAGACATCTGCCTTGACAATAATATCTTCATTGTCAAGAAGTGGAAACTCATCCTCCGTTAGTTTCCCCACTGGATAGTCAGTCGTATGGAGAAACTCAAACACTGCATGGTTAAACATCTTTACATCAAAGTCGAGCAATGCATTCAACTTCTTGGAGTAGTAGAATTGCTTAGCGATGGGTCGGCGTACCACTTCCATCAAGTCTTCTTTTATGAACCCATCGGGACAGAGATGGTCATATATCTCTGTTATCTGACTAACGTTCTCGTTATGAAGAAATTTGTTGACGACATCCAAGCTCCAAATGTTACGACGAAAAGGGAAGACTGACTGAATATTTGGCTTTGATGAGATATAGCCGTCCCGATCTTCGTCTCCTCGTATTCCCACGTAGGAAATGGCCATATCATCGCCAACGAAGCGCTCAAACTCATCGAGTTTCATCTTTTTAGTGCACCATCTTGCCTGAGGCGAAGGCAAAAAGCCACCCATAGACTTCAGAAAGTGTTCAAATGGGGTTGGCTCAGGACTCCCCTCCGCAGCTCGTAAGCGAGTGATATGCCCCAAATAGGCACCGAGCCGATCTATCAAAAGTTCTGTTTCGGCCAACTCACACCCTGTGTCCGAGTTGTAGTATTCGATCTTCAGATTGGGATATTTCTGTTTAAGGTAAATAGACAGTGCAGCACTGTCTTTACCACCAGAAATCCCCAAGATGTGTCTTATCTTCATTTGCTTGTCCTTTCTTTTAAGATCTTCAGCAGGGTTGACACAGCTATGTCGTCATGACCCTTCAACACGCGGTTAATATCCATTTCTAATGACTCAACCTTTTTCTTGTCCTTGTCCAGCAATCGATAGGTCTGAGACTGGATGATGGTTCCATCTTTGCTGACCATATCGAAAGAAAAGACTTCATCGTTATCATTGCCATCCACTTTGGAGATGTCAACGTATTTTTCACAGGCTTGGAACAATGTTATCAACTCTTCGATAAGCTTTTCCTCTTGATCGTCACGAAGTCTTTGCAGTGGCTGATCTAAAGCTGTATAGCAAATGGACTGGTACCATTCCGTTCGATTATCGAATTCTGCCATTGCATGATTGTAGAATTCTTTCAGTCTGTCAGTAAGCAAATAAGTCTTGATAGAGGAGAGACGCTTCCTGATCTCCACGACATATTCATCATACTCATAGGAGGAAAATCCAAGTACATCCACCAACCGCTCTTCAATGCGGTCTATCAGTTTATTATAACACCCTCGCAATTCCCGCACAGCCCGGTTGATCACGTTGGCGTATTGTTTAGCGAACTCCTCGGACTCCTGTGCTTCCTTGTCATAGCCCAGCGCTGCGGGAAGGTCTTCAAGGAAGGTCTTCTCCGGGTCTTTAGCTTTAGCAAGGATGTCTCTAAACCGCACCGTCTCTATATGGTCGAACTTTCGCGTGTGCTTGGCATAATCGTTCAACCTTCTGTTATAAAAGAAGAAAAACGGCTTGATTGTATCAACGAACTGGTTGCTCTTTATTCCACCTACGGCCTGAAGATTGACGAACTTCCTATATTGATTGAAGAACTCCATTCTTACCCCAGACACATCAAATGCTTTAATGAGATACTCATTTGGATGCTTCTGTAGCAATTCGAAGAACTCAATATTCACCTCAGGTATATAAGCACCATTGTCCCCATACAGCGAGTAGTCCTGTCTCTTCATATAGAGATAGGTAGGAATCCAGAAATCCAGGAAACCGGCCTTTATCTTGTATGGCTGCGATGAAAGTTTCTTCACCAATTCTGATATCTTCCTTGGCTTCTTCGTCGTTGATTGCAGGAATTCCTCACAGGCATCCCACAATGACATCATTCCGGGATTGGATGGCTTATCCGCAAACCGACCATCTACATGTAGCCCTGTATTTTTCAATAACGAATAATAAATCGTTTTCTCGGGAGGAAACTTATCTGACTCGAAGCCGAAGTCTACCATGTCACTGTGACTGACCAATGCCTGAAGGTACTTGGCCTTTGCACTGGAAATAGAACCGCTCAACTTATTCTTGTTAAACAATTCATTGATCATAACAGGTGTCTTGGAGTAGACATTGTAACAGACTCTTGAAAGTAATTTATTGAAATCACGTTGAGAGTTCACTGCCATTTCCTTGCCTTTGAAAATCCAAGTGACATTCCCGTTATAACCAAACAAGCTTTCCTGGATGGACTTGTTCAGTTGCACTTCCTCATAGTCTCGAAGATTGTTGATTTCTTTGATGGCAACATTATCACCTTGGTCAATTAACACATGTCTGAGGATATAGTCATATTTGTCTATTTGATAGAGATGGTCAACAATCTCATCTGTGTTGTTGAAAAGGGCATATATAATAGCATGCTCGCATTCTGCGCTCATCTGCTTTATCTCTTTGACATAATCTTTCTTCGATGGGAAAAGCAGTTCTATAAATCCATCAATATCACCGGTTGGTACCATATCCATGGCTTCATCCCGTATCTCATATTGAAAATACCGTGGGGTGCCACTATGATAATAATAAGCCTTGACAGGTGCAACCCTTTTGGCGAAGAACTCTGTTAACTCAGCTATATAGGTCACTGGTCGGCTGACCACAAGCCCTGCTTTTGAGATTTCCTCCTCGATATTAATGTCTGTGCCTTCAAAGAGAACCAGACGGTGCTTGTACTCAGCATAGCGAATAATCTTATACCGCTGTAGCGTGGTAATAATTTCGTCGGGATTTTCAATGTCAAGAGCCTGATGAGCATAAATGGCGAATTGCTCCACGCTCATGGAGAAGGCCGCAGTACCCAAAAGGTTCATCATGCCTATGGTCTTGACAATCTTTATGGCATCGAGCATCATATTTTTGCTTTCCCACGATTGCCCCTCAACTCTTTCCAAGGCTATCTTCATCGCACTCCAATTCATGGAGTCGGCATTAGCATCCTTAAGAAAGGAGTAGAAGTTATAGATGACGTAGTCATACACCATCTGGAGATTGTACGTCAACCTGTCTGACGGCTTAAACTCTTTAAGTGAGTTACTTCCCTGAGCATGAAGGAAAGAGAAGAGAGATCTTTCATTCTGCCCATATCTCTGAATAGCCTGGGTGATACTAAAAGCGGAAAAAGGATCCAGTGGGTACAGGCTCTTAGCTGCCTCAAAAGAGAAATCCGAAGAGACAAACTTCGTATCTATAGCAAGTTGATGAAGGGTGCATAGATTAGCCTCCTCTGTTTCAGTCAATGAATATTCTTGTTTATTATTTTGACGAGCAGCTAACATCAAGATCTGCTCTACAGGCTCCACGAACACCACTTCCTTGAAGCGCCCATTCACCTTATTCCATTCGTTGCGCTGAGGCTGGGAAAGCCCCTTTGCGTAAGCACTGAAGTTCTGATGAAGTGTAGTCAGCAGAAGAACTTTCCTGGTAGGAACATTAGCGAACTCAGCCAGTTTTTGCATAAAATAGAGTTCGCTTTCCGGGTCTTTCTTTGCAGCGTGTTCAAGCACCTTTCCAAACTCATCAATCATGATGACCAGGAAAGTGTTCTTTGCATTCAACTTGCTGCAATATGCTCTAAGAGCGTCAAGTACGCTTGCCGTATTCCCTTCTATGTTTAGTTTACGAGACAACAGAAGTGGCAAAGAAGCGTAATCCCCGACAATGTTAAGTGTCTCTACTTTCTCGCAACCCAATACGTCTATATTGTCAAATATATATTTCTTCTTGCTTCTCCCTGATAGATCATTTTGAAGAGCAATGAGAAAACTGGACTTCCCCGTTCCGTATGTACCAATGATAGTATAGGAATGAATGCCCGACTGGTATCCATTCACTATCTCTGCCAATACTTTCTTGGCATTAGGGGTCACGATATATTGACTTCCTTCAGGAAATCCTGTCTCTATGTTTGCTGAAAGACTAAATTGATTCATGTGCGTAATAATTGTCGAGGAAGTATTGTGCTTTGCAATCTTTTAAGAACTGCAATTGCCTTACGCCCGCTACATCGCTATAATGCATCAGTTCCGGGTAAGTCTCACTGGCTTGCTGCAACAAAGAGATCGTTTCCATGTCGCTCAGACAGAAGACGAGACCCATATCCTGGATAGATGAAAAATCGACGCTTAGGTTTTCTCCTTTCCATTTGATAACGGCGTAAATGAATATGTCCAAAGGAAGAAGCCGCTTGCCTTCTATATTAAATTGATAGCTTTTGCCTCCGTCTGAGGTCCTGATCAAATTGAGGTCGAGTAAGAGCGCAGTGTAGTCCTCATTGCTATGTGAGTTTTGGGGCTCTACATAATTCTGCAACAATACAGCCACGTCCTTCTTCGTAGTGTTCTCGTTGAAGGACTTTACCCGTTCTGCCTCTATCATATAACGTCTGACAGCGTTGACGACCTGCACTCGTGTAAATTCCTTACGTTCTTTTTGAAGACGCAAGAAGACCCAATTATAAATAGTGGCCTCTTCACCCGTGACTAACAGGAAGTGCAAAAGCCATAATGTTCCTAAATCCTCAATGTAAGGATCTGCACCATCCTGGTCATTGAAAAGATAATGTGCAATAGGTGTAGGTTCCTCTTTGGAAGTAAGCATGAAAGCTCGCATCCAAAAACGAATAGAGGACACCATATTCTTCCCAACGCCGAGTTGCACTACAGCATCGGGAGAGTTGAAATTATAGCCATGTATCAAAAAGTCATAACCCTTTTTCAGCCACAGCGACTTACAAGAGAACGACTCATGGCCGGAAAAAACAAATTTTTTAGTCATTGTGGAAGGGACTTTATTGTTTTATTTCAGCCTGAGGAAAAAGAAAGCGCATCCACTTCCTTTTGCTTCCGTAACAGGCCGTCCCTTCCACAGTTAGCCCAACCAAGAAAGCTTTAGGAAAGGATACGCCTATAATAGGCGACTCCCAATTCCTATGCTTCTTGGTCGATTGTCATTTTTGGAAGGGACAATTTGTTACGAAGCCTTCAGAAATCAGATATCGCTATCTAATTCACCCGTAAAATCGGTGCTCAACATATATATATGCATTGCACCAAGCACAAAGGTACGAAAAAAAATCTTTGCGCAAAAGAATATCTCTAACTATTTGAACAAATATTTTCGAATTTGGGCTCAATGGATATTTTCCGTGGATTGGATATGTTGTTTCATATCGTATAGTCCTGACTTCGCCAATGAATAAATGGTATTAGAAGGCCGGTTCTAAAAATTATGTTTAGAAACCAAGCCGATATGTATATATGTTATTTCGCTCGTCTTCTGCATCTATCGGTCTCAAAACGTCAAGTCTCATCGGTCGTGTAGCCCGCTACACTCCCTCTTCAACTTACGTTTTGAGTCCCGATAGCTGGCAGAACCTTTTCGATAAGCCAAATGAGCAGAGCCAAGCTTGCTTGAGCTCTGCCATGGCGAGAAAAGGTGGGCGCTGGGCCCAACCTTTTCGATAAGCCAAATGAGCAGAGCCAAGCTTGCTTGGACTCTGCCATGGCGAGAAAAGGTGGGCGTAAGCCCAATACGAATCGACCTAATTTATAGAACCAGCCTGAATGACTCCTTCCCCAAAACCAACAATTTTCCGCTTGTATTCTCTGCAGCGGTTACACATAACCACCATCGAAGTGGCAGCAGGTGTTGACACAGGCATGGGCAACAAAGCCACACAGGACTGGGAGGCTATCACTTCGCAGGGGGCAAGGAAAGAACTTTGGCAATTATGACGAACTATCGTGGCAATTGGCACGAACTATCGTGGCAGCTGCCACGAAACGTAAATGAGTCCATTCGCATCCAACAACATTCATGTAATTTATGCTTCCTCTCACCTTAAACCCCACGGAAAATATCCGCTGCGCCATTTTTTCACCAAAATCATCCGTCAATCCATACAGTCAATGCCCTTGACAGCGCAAATTCCTGCAGTTGCGCAGCTATGCAACGACCAAAGAAGTCGAACAAACTACCATAACACTCCATTGCAATCTTACCGTCAATGCTGAGAATGGCATTATAGCTGCACACAAGTATTTTCATAGGCGGGAATGCGTCTATATAAAAATAATCCATATCATCACCAGCTTGATAAGTCTGATATCTTCTGTCGTTCAACAGCTCCAGGCGAGCGGAAGTGTCAGGAAGAGCCTTCAATGTCTCTATAACACCTGCCGCATCTGTTCCTTCATCCTTCGTATAACGCAGGGCATAGAACTTTTCTATCAGCGGCACAAGTTCTTTATCAAGGACTTCCTTCTTGATAGAATATTCATAATACGTTTCTTCTTCACGACGTTCGTAAATTTCAGATAGGTTATACTTATCCTCTACTTTGCCGAGAATCTCCCCAAACGATTTGCCATCAAGTTGTTTCTCTTTTCTAACGGATGCCTTCAAACGCAATCCTACTGCAAGATACTGTCCCATAATGTTTTTGTATACTAATGTTCAGGTACAAAGATACCACTTATTTCTTATATCTGAACTAAAATGGCTATCTTTGTATGCAAAAAAAATCACTTTTAAACAATGGACACACTATCTCACTTCCATTCACTTGACGAACTGATACGCGCTCTTGACAGAGAACGCAAATTGCTTGGCGGACTGTTTCAGGACCGCAAGCGGCTGTCGTTCCGTTATGATGTGGCACGCGACATGGCAGCCAAGAAGGACGAGAGTCTGAAGTTTCTGCGCAGATTCGGGGTAATCAGAGAGAACGGCGACTTCGTGGAATTGGAGGATGTGTACATGAAGTTCTTCGAAGAAGTGCTCGAAGTGAACGAGGAGATAAACGTAGCGAGCGTAAAGGAGAGCATAGGCAACCTTAATGCCGCCATCGACTACTACCAAAGCAAGAACAGTCCCACACGCAAGTACGGATACCTGAAGGACGTGAGGCGCATACTGCGCAACATAGCTCTTACAACTCTAAGAAACGTAATCGACCTGAAGCGAAACATCGACAATACATACAAGAACGAACCGACCTTCGCAGTAAAGAAGAAGAAATTGGTGAACCTTGATGAAAAGCGAAAGGACATAGCCGTGCTGATCAACGAATGCGAGAAGGTGATAGACGAGAAACAAGCCACATTCTTCATGATGGCAATGGACGTGGGACTGAAGGAGACGGTGACGGACGTGAAGCTGCAGCTTAGGGAGGTTTATCACAACCTCCTCGAACTTGACCGGCAGATAATGGCTGACTGTAAAGCCAAGCTGGATGCAAAGCAGCACGAAATGGATGAAGTTGAGGGGAAGCTGACCGACACAGACAGCTTGCTGGAAAGAACCAAGGGATCGCTCTATGAATGGCTGGAGGCGAACAAGCGCGACTGGGAACAGAACATAGGCAAGGTGATAAACGAAGAAAGCGTGCTCTATCAGACAGGATTGCATCCGCAGAAGGACGAAGGAACATCGCTGTTCGGTGTGAAACTGGACCTTACAGACCTGCCACTCGCTGTGCGAAAACCAGCCCAACTGAAAGCGGAACGAGCAAAACTGGATGCGGTGCTGCGCTCGTTGAAAGTGGAATATGTTGGCTTGACGCAACAGCAGGAGAAACAGCAGGACGAACTGAAACGACGCTTTGCTCCCAAGATGAGAGAATTGCGCGAACAGAAATCATACCATGAGACCGAACTGCGCGTCATTCCACAGAAACGCAAGACCATACAGCTGAAGAAGGAAGACTATGTGGCTAAGGCCCAACATGAAAAGAAGGAAAAGACCGAGCAGCTGAATGCACGACTGCAGGATGTGACGATACGCCGAACTGCTGCCGATACGGAACTGGCAAGTCGCCTGAAGCGCTTTGTCTTCGCCTTCATTGTTGTCCCGGCGAAATGGGTCCGTGTCGCCAGGCAATGGACTCTGAACATCTACACGAAGGACAGATGGTTGCATTACCGGACCATATTCAATGCCAGTTACGGATGAGCCAAACGTTTTGGAGGGACTGTCGTTTGTAACCTTCCAATGGGGGGAAGGGGGCATTATGCTCGCATATCAGCCAACACATGGTAAAAAACAGTCCGAACTAGAAAAATCGCATTCTTGGCGGTTTGGGCATCAACGGTCTGAGACTTTTAGTAGGGTTGCGGAATTGAGGTTATAGAAGACGAACAGCATAACTTCAACCGGCTGAAGAAGCTGCTCCTTGCCTACGACGCCAGCATGCTCGTCGAGGGACCTTTAGAGACCATCGACGAGACGCGCGACTGGCTTCGCCGGCATCAGGGCAGCGAGGCACAGGACATCGTCTTTTCCGACATAAGGCTTGCCGACGGACTTTGCTTCGACGCCCTGAGCGAACTGAGTCGCACGTCGATGCTCGTCTTCACCACTACCTACGACGAATACGCGCTTCAGGTGTTCCGCTACAATGGCATCGCTTATCTGCTGAAACCCGTCGACGAAGAGGAGCTGAGAGCCACGCTCAACCGCATCTGTGACCTGCGCGCCACCAACACCGGCCTGCAGTCGATCCTCGCGATGATGCAACAGAGCCAGCAACCGTATCGCGAGCGTTTCCTCGTGCCCTATAAGGATGGCTACGAAGTGGTGGCGGTGGGCGACATCAGCCATATCTGCACAGAATATAAGGATACACGGCTCTATCTGACCTCGGGCCGCTTCTTCAGCATCTCCATGTCAGTGGAAGAGATAGAGGACCAGCTCAATCCCCGCGACTTCTTCCGTGTCAACCGTCAGACCATCATCAGCATCCATGCCGTGAGCGGACTGAAAACATGGTTTGGCGGCAAGCTGCGCGTCAGACTCACCAACTATCCCGACACTGAGGTGCTGTGCAGCCGTGAGAAAGCCTCAGCACTGAAAACATGGCTGGGGAGATAAGTCATATTCTGCAGACAATGTTTTTTTAAGCTACAACCGGGCAAAATACGAAAAAAATAACGTATCTTTGTGGCAGAGATCAACTTCAACACTAAACTATTACAATGACGGAGAACGAGGAAATCATTACTTTGACCAAGTGCGACAACACGATTGTTGCCGACGAAATCGTCTCGAAGTTAGCGAGCAATGGTATCACCGCTTCGCTTCATGACGAACGCAACGACCCTGCGTATGGCGCTTACGGGCCTAATCCAGGTGTTGAGGTGAGGGTGTTCAAGAAAGACTATGAGCAAAGTCAGCACATCCTCAAGGAGATAAGATCATCTCGCTCAGAACAATTGCCATGGTGTCCTCATTGTGGAAGTGACAAAATCAAAGCCTTGCGGAACAAAGATGGCAAAAGATCAACACTTGCAATCCTCCTGGGTATTGTCTTGATAATTCTTGGCTGCGCGGGGCTAATCCTGCCTAATTTTGTGGAGGCTCTTGCGACAATTCGGCTATATAGTTTTTTCATCTCTCCGTTTGTACTACTTGGTGGCGTTTTGCTGGTATTGCCCAAACAAGACGGCAAGTACTACCAATGCACCGAATGTGGCAAGGTGTTTAAGAAATAATAATCGAAAAAACATTTTAAATCACATGAGCAGCACACCATCCTCCAATGATTTAGAGCAGTTGCTTCAACTTGCTACACGGGGAGACCTCGTCATGTTCTCCCTTGAATATGCCAAAGGCAATAAAGACTTCCAAGAAACATTGAAAGCTAATCTCGCCAAGAAGTATCTACACAACACAGAGACCGCTTCCGACTATGCCGGTCAAATGGCCAATGCCTTCTGCAAGACGAAGGACATTGGTGACAGATGGCATAGCTACGAGGTTACAGACTGGGAGGCTGTCTTCTACGAGGCTAATAAGATCGTCGAAGAAGGTAAGAAACTGCTTGACCTGGGCAATGCCGATGCTGCCGCTACCATCGCCATGAAGTTCATCCAACAGTTATGTGATAATTTCGACGAAAATGAGATTGACCCTTACGAAGACGAAAACATAGATGGGCACTATGAATGTGAGCAGGCTGAGAACCTGCTGCTCAATGCTATCAGCCACCCTGCCATCTCAAAGGACTTGAAGAACCATATCGTCGAAAAAGTCAAAAGACTGTCCAACCAAGACTTGGCTGATTACGATCTCATTGATTTGAACGACTTGAAGCTGGAAGTCACCAGAAGAGCACTCTCCGATGAGGAAGGATTAATACTTCTTGACGAGCAAATACGGTCACAAAAAGACGACTACAACCTGCATGTCTATGTTGAACGGAAGATAGCGTTGCTGCGTCAAATGGGCAAGGACGCTGATGCCGACAAAGAGGAACAGAAGTATATCCGTCTTCCTGAAATCCGCAAGATTGTCGTTGACAGGCTGGTGGAGCAAAAACGATATGACATGGCTGCCGAATATGCCATGGGAGGCATAGGCATGGAAAGCAATCGAGAACTGCATTGGGCTGATACGATGTGGACAAATCGGTTACTCGAAATCTACGAGTTGCAGGGCAACAAGGCCGGTCAAATAAAGGCTGCCCGCGATTTGTTTGTCAGCAGTCTTGGCAATGCTGAGTACTACCACAAACTGAAGGCTCTGATACCAAACGACGAGTGGAAGCAATGGCTTGAACAGCTGATTGCCGATACACCTTTCTCCAAAGTTGCCGGCTGCTATGACAGTAACTTGGCAGACATCTATGTGGAAGAAAAAGAAACGGAAAAACTATACGAGTACATTACAGCCAATTCGAAGTACAACACAAATGCCCTCGACCACTATGCACAATATACAGACAGCAGTCATCATGAAGAATTGCTGTCACTATACGTAGAGTTGCTAAAGAGCGAGGCCAGTGGTAAGGCAGACGTGGACAAATATCCACCCATTGCCGCCCAATGGAATGCATGGAAAAGCTAAAAGGCGGAAAGGCTGCTGCCCACCAGCTTGCAGTATTCTTCAGAGAGCAATACAGGAGACGTTCTTCCATGATGGCCGCCATTAAAAAATTCTGACAGGAGCCTCCTCTTTCTTTCATGAAAGAGGATTATCGTAAAAGGCAACATCCCCAGTAGAGATAGGCTGAGACAAGGTAGACGCAGAGCAGGCACAAGCCAAGACGCACTACTAAAATATATTTCGATCCAAGACTCAGCTATCTCCAAGGACTTCATTATCCTAGAATCCGCAGCACTTTAATTTAGATTTATTTATAAGTTCCTGAGCAG
>SAMEA3663095__coassemble_1236_pt1 | contig 19245 bp, 17 predicted proteins | sample SAMEA3663095__metabat2_high_PE_012 | metagenome-assembled genome bin SAMEA3663095 (sample SAMEA3663095) | pig gut metagenome | biome: pig gut; feature: pig-associated habitat; material: faeces | place: France | collected 2012 | reverse complement strand
TTTTTTAGTAAGCGAGTGCAAAGGTAACGCTTTTATTTGAACCGCCAAAACTTTTTCTTCATTTTTTTGGAAACAAAAACAAAAAAGTAAGGAGAAATCCACGAAAGAAAGCCTCTTGGCCTTGCACTCGTTAGAACATGCCCTTGCTTGGTGTACAAAAAAACCGCACCCCAGAAAGGATGCGGCATTATAACTATTATATAATAGAAAGGATTCACACAGCAGCAGCAATCCACTCGTAGATACTGCTGAAGATGCCGAAGCCGATAACGCCCGCAGTACATAGAGCAAGAGCCAATTTTGTGGACACAGCACTTTGGAAAGTGGGCAGCGGTTTGTCATTGGGCTTAATATACATCGCCTTAACAATCAGAAGATAGTAGTAAAGGCTGATGACAGTGTTAATCAAAGCGATGAACATCGTGGCGTATGCCAGCATGCCATTCGTTGTCAGCAAGTCTGCACTCTTCACAGAAGCCATAAACACGAAGAACTTCGAGAACATTCCTGCAAAGGGGGGTATACCGCCTAAAGAGAAGAGACTTAGAGTCATCAGCATCGAGAGTTTGGGGTTGGTTTTGTAGAAGCCATTGTAGCTGTCCATATCTACAACGCCATTGTTGTGTTCCTCTACTGCCGAGATAATGGTGAAGACACCCATATTGGCAACGACATAAACCAGCACATAAAAACTCAGAGCAGAGACACTCATCGCAGTGTTACCCACGACAGCCAGCACAATATAACCAGCCTGCGAGATTGACGAGAAGGCCATGAAGCGTTTCAGGTCTTTCTGGCGAATGGCAAAGAGATTGGCGACTGTAATTGATAGCACGATAACGATGTAGAGCATATACTGCCAATACAGGGCGATGGGTGCGAACACCTTCATCAAGATACAGCACAAAGCAAAGGCTGCGGCGCCCTTCGACACCACAGAGAGATATCCTGTAACAGTTGTTGGAGCTCCCTGATAAGAATCGGCTGTCCAGAAGTGGAAAGGCACAAGTGAAATCTTGAAGCCCAAACCACTGAAGAAGAACACCATACCCATAATCATAAGAGGTGTTGCCGTAATCTTCTGGGCGACATCGTCGAAATACAGTGTTCCGCACGCACCATAGATGAAGCTGATGCCATAAAGCATCACACCGCTTGAAAAGGTAGCCGTGAGGATGAACTTGGCTCCTGCTTCGGCTGAATTGTGGCGATATTTGTCAAAAGCCACAAGGCAAGCCATGGGAACACTGGCCATCTCCAGTCCAAGGAAGAACAGAAGGAAATGGTCTGCGCTCACCATCATATTCATACCTAACAAGGTGGAGAACACGAGTTCATAAAACTCACCTTCCTTGAAAGCTGTGTCCGGACGATTCAGCCATTCACGGGCCTGAATAAGAACAATTAGTGTTCCCGTTGCAAGAATAGTCTTGATGACACCCTGCGCAGCTCCAGTGGCATACATGCCGCCAAAGGCAGTGGCTGGTGACGTGGGGGCTATATTCAGACAGATGTGGACGAGCATCAAAGCGCACACAAGGCAGTTGAACCATTTGCGCGGATTGCCATCCACGGTGTCGGCAGGTTTCTTGGCAGTGAAGAAATCAACCAAAAAAGTGATTACGAGAATCGCCATCAAGGAAACCTCAGGCACCATATTTAGAAATTGACTATAATCTACGTTCATTGTTGTTTGTCATTAATCAGTTTTCATTTACATGCCTGCCACCATACCTGCACTGAGAATGTGCTGAATCATTGGTGCGACAGCAGAGTTGATGACGTTCTGAGCCCACAAGGGGAACATGCCCAGTCCTGCGACACAGAAGATAAGGCCAGCAACAGCAATGCGCTCATCCCATGTGGCATCATGGAGCTGGTAGAACTTCTGATTGGGAACCTTCTGATAGAGAATCTTACCAACAACGCGCAGGATGTAGACAGCCGTAATCACGATTGACGTACAAGCAATAATCGTACACGTACGGTGGAAAGTGTCGTTCACCTCAAAAGAGCCAACAAAGATGTTCATCTCAGCAACGAAGCCCGAGAATCCAGGGAGTCCCAAGTTGGCCAAACCAGCCACAACATAGGCTACGGCAAGGAACGGAATCACTTTCATCAAGCCCCCCAAGCGACGGACGTCACGTGTGCCAGCACGATGGTAAATCATACCGATTACCGCAAAGAAGAGAGCCGTCATCAATCCGTGGGACAACATCTGAAGCACAGCACCCGTAATGGCAGTCTGGGTCATCATCAGCAGTGCGAAAAGTACCATGCCACAGTGGGAGACCGAAGAGTAGGCGTTGATATACTTCAAATCAGTCTGTACGCAGGCTGAGAGTGCGCCATAAACCACCGAGCAGGTCGTCAGGATAAGGAAAATCCAAGCCAACTCATGCGCTGCTTGCGGGAGTAGGAACATGGCGATACGGAAACAGCCATAACCACCAAGTTTCATCAGCACGCCGGCGTGGAGCATTGATACGGCTGTTGGAGCCGAAGCATGACCGTCGGGGCTCCATGTGTGGAATGGGAACAGGGCGCCCAGCACACCGAATCCGATAAAGATGAACGGGAAGAGCACTTTCTGAATGGCAAGTGGAATAAGCGTTGAAGTCTTTGCAATGTCGTTGAGCTCGAAAGTAAACGTACCGCCATATTTGCCATTGAAGAAGTAGATGCCTAAAATACCAAGGATGAGCAATGCCGAGCCACCCATCAGCATCAGGGTCAGCTTCATGGCACTGTATTCCTTGGGGCCTGTACCCCAAACGCCGATGAGCAGGTACATAGGAATAAGGGCCACCTCATAGAACATGAACATGGTGAACATGTCGGTGGAAATGAAGAACCCGAAGACGCCTGTGCTCAACAACGTGAACCAGAGGAAGTATTCTTTCTTCATGGGCTGGAGCTGCCAAGAGGCGAACGTGCCCGTGAATACGATGATTGCGGACAGGAGAAGCATCACCACAGAGATTCCATCGACGCCGACACTGTAGTTGATGTGGAGCGAGGGGAACCAAGGTGTGGAATAGGTCCAGAGCATGGCTGCCCCATTGCCCATAGAACGTTGCTGGATGAATGCCGCTGTGATGTATATGGCAAGAGCCAGGAGGGCAGAGGCGCCACAAACCATCACACCGCGCACCTGATTGTCGTTGCGGGCCAACCAAAGGCCAAGGAGCATGACAACAGGAATGACTACGAATAATGTTAATATACTCATCTTTGTTTAAAGCAAATAAAGTAATACCAATGTTAAGCCCACCGAACCGGCAAGGAACCACGTGGCGTAAGAGCGGACATCACCACTCTGCCAGGGACGAATCGTCTCGCCGGCCTCCTGGGTTCCCCATGCGGCAAAGTTGAAGACACCATCAATGACATGGCGGTCGAACCAAGCGATGGGAATGGAGAAGCAGCCGAAAACAATCTTATGCGTGAAGAACTGCCATGCATCATCGATGTAGAACCGATTGAGGGCGGCCTTGTGCAGACGCGGGAACGACCGTTCCAACTTCTTGGGCAAAGGATTGTTCTTGGGCATATACATGTAGGTGGCCAATCCAATGCCTATCAGAGCGGCAACGATACTTGTACCGGCGATGGTCCAGTTGATCTCGATGTCAAAGCTCTGGCCGTTGGCGCTTACAAAGTGGCCAAAAGGAATAAGTCCAGCCACACAAGAGATGACAGCTAAGAACACCAGTGGCCCCCACATGACGAAGGGCACCTCAGCGGGTTTTTTGCGGTGATCCGGATCAAGCTCGTAATAGCTCTGTCCCCAGAAGATGACATAGTAGAGACGGAACATGTAGAAAGCTGTCATGCCAGCCACAACTGTCATAATCCATTTCAAGGCCTGTCCCTGCCAGCCAGGCATAAGCGCACAAGCGTCGATGATGGCATCCTTGGAGAAGAAGCCAGCGAAAGGTGGAATGCCCGAAATGGCGAGGCAACCGATAAGGAAGCACACATTGGTGATGGGCATATACTTGTGAAGTCCACCCATATACTCCTTGAAGTTGCTGCCAATGATGACGATGATGGCACCAGAGCAGAGGAAGAGCAACGCCTTGAACATGGCATGGGTGAAGAGATGGAACATGCCGGCCGTATAGCCAAGCCCACTCTCATGGTCAAGCCCGTAGCAGACGCCAAGTGCCACGAGCATATAGGCAATCTGAGAGATTGTGGAGAAGGCCAGGCCACGTTTGATGTCGCGCTGGCAGCAGGCTACAGCAGCGGCGTAGAAAGCGGTGAAGGCTGCAATCCAAGCCACCCAGTGCAACTGGTTGGGCGCATATTGAACCCAAATGGGCAACAAAGAAGCTACCTGATACACACCAGCCACAACCATGGTGGCAGCGTGGATAAGGGCCGACACAGGCGTTGGACCCTCCATGGCGTCGGGCAGCCAGATGTGCAAGGGGAACATGGCACTCTTGCCGGCACCACCGATGAACATCAAGAACAGGGCCAAAGGCATCACCCAAGCAGCCCCTGCCACACGTGCTCCCAGCCCGGCATTCTCTGGTGCGGTAAGGTCGTAGTTGAATGTCCCCACATAGAAGCTGAAGAACAGGATACCAATGAGAAAGAACAAGTCGGCGAAGCGCGTCACAATGAAAGCTTTCTTGGAGGCGTGCACTGCTGCATGCTTGGGATAATAGAATCCGATAAGCAGATAAGAGCAGACACCCACAAGTTCCCAGAACAAATACATCTGGAATATGTTCGTGGCGACGACAAGGCCAAGCATCGACATGGTGAAGAGCGACAGGTAAGCGTAGAAACGTTGGAAGCCTTTCTCCAGTTCAACAGCCTTATAGTTCTCGTCGCGCTCCGCCATATAGCCGAAAGAGTAGATGTGGACCATGAAGCTCACTGTGGTGATGACAATGAGCATCATCACGCTAATCGGCGTAAGGCGGAAGCCGATGTTGAATAGCAAGTGGGTACCGAAAAGCGGCGACTTGCCAAAGTCCATCCAAGTGAAGTTGAAAGCAGTGACAGTGGGATAAAGGCCATCCGCTCCCCTACCCACTACGAAGAAATAGTCGTAGGCGGTATAGAGCGAGAGGGCGAAGACAATGCCAATGAGGGCAGTGCCAATCCAACCAGCTACTTTCTTCGGCATCTTCATGCCCAGCAACCCGAGCACAAGAAAGCCCAGGAACGGCAGAAGAAGGATCAAAAATGAATAACTGTATTGTTCCATTACGTCGATTAGAATTTCATGTTTTCAATACTGTTCACCTGGTCACTATGATAGTTGCGGTAAACATTAATAATAATAGCCAGCGCGACAGCAGTCTCGGCTGCGCTCACACCTATGGAGAAAAGAGTGAAGAACATTCCCTCCAAGTGTCCGGGCCAAACGATACGGTTGAAGACGGCAAAGTTGAGGTCGACAGAATTAAGCACCAGCTCAATGGAAATGAGCATGGCAATCAGGTTGCGACGCGTGACGAAGCCGAACACACCGATGAAAAACAACAGGGTTGACAACCCCAGCCAACATTCTATGGGAATATTCATTTCTTATCCTCCTTTCTTGCTATAAGTATACCACCGATGATGCAAGCCAGCAAGAACACTGAAATGAACTCAAAGGGAAGTACATACTGATATTTCTCTGAACCAAGCATAGCCTGTCCGATTTGCTCCATGGGGAGTTCCTTGATGTCGCCCGTGACAATAGTGTTGATGAACTGGTTCTTCATCAGCACGGCTCCAACAGTGAGCAATCCCAAGACACTGATGAGCAGGCCGCTGCCAACGCGCGCCCCCTTGAAACGCTCTATCATTCCCTGGAGCGTACGCTTGGAAACCAACTGGATGGCAAACACATACATCATGGTGATGCCACCGGCGTAGACCGAAATCTGGGCGGCGCCAAGGAAGGTGTAACCCATCAGGAAATAAAAGCCTGCCACACCGAAGAGCACAAACAGCAAGAATGTGGCAGCACGCATAATCCTTTTCGTCGAGACACAAAGCACGGCCGAACCCAGAACGAATACAGCCAAAATGCAGAATATTACGATTTTGTCCATGGCCTATTTAGTTTTAGTGTTGAACTGTCCGATAGTCAGAGGCGCCCCTCCATCAATCAGGCCGGGAAGGCTACCACCCTCATAGACCTCTTTGTCGAGATGCAGGACCAGCTTGCTGCGATCGAAGACAGCTTGTTCAAAATCATTGGTAAACTCGATGGCATCGAAATTGCAGGCGTCCACACACAGCTGGCAGAACATGCAATCGCCAAGATCGTACTGATAATCGTCGAGTTGCTTGCCTTTCTTACCGGTCTCAGGATTTGTCTCCATGTGGGAAGCAATCTTGATTGTACCGTTGGGGCAGGCTTTCTCGCACATGGTACATGCGGTACACTTGTAGTCGCCCACCTTCAGGCCGCGCTTCACGGCCTGGGGATCCTCTGAATCCTCAACGCGCTTGAAGACGAGACGTCCGCGGTGACGGGCAGCGACATGAAGCGTCGTCTTACGGTTCTCCGGGTACTGCTCGGTCGACTTCTTGGTGAAGTATTCTTTCCAAGTTGTCTTCAGTCCGGTTGCCAGCGTCTTCATAGCTGAGCCTATCTCACCGAAATATGATTCTTTTGACATTATTTATTGATTTTCTTTTAGTGAATTGTAAAAGTCCAGCCGAAGGACACGCACAGCGTCATCAAAACCAGCACGCAGAGCATCAACGGCATAAGATATTTCCATTCAAGCTTCAGGATATGATCGATGCGCAGACGTGGGAATGTCCAGCGAATCCACATGAGCAGCCAGATGATAAACAGCATCTTGCCTATGAACCATACGAACCCGGGGATGAGGTTCATCACGTTGTCAAAGCCCTCAATGCCGATGTTCAACGGAGCCCATCCGCCGAGGAACACGGCAGCGGCAATACCGGAAATGGTGACCAGATTGAGGTATTCTGCGAGATAGTAGAAGCCAAAGCCCATACCACTGTATTCTGTGTGGTAACCAGCAGTCAACTCACTCTCTGCCTCGCAGAGGTCGAAGGGACCACGGTTGGCCTCGGCGTTGCCTGCAACGAGAAACACGAGGAAAGCGATGATGGCGGGTATGTGGCCCTGCACCACCAACCATTGCCAAGGACCGGTTTGAGCCTGGATGATGTCGGAGAGTTGCATACTACCCACCAACACGACAGCGGTGATAAGGCACAGGGCTAAGCTGATCTCGTAGGAAATCATCTGCACTGCGCCACGCATGGCACTAACCACAGAATACTTGTTGTTACTACCCCAGCCGGCAAGGAAGATTCCCAAGACTCCGATGGCCGAGATGGCCGAGATGAGGAACACGCCCACATTGAAGTCGAGAACTACGGCTCCCTTGTTCCAAGGCAGGAAAGCGAATGTGCCAATAGAGGCGATGATGGTAATGCAAGGCGCCAATACATAGAGGAGCTTGTCGGCACTGTCGACAGCGAAAATCTCCTTGATGAGCATTTTCACCACGTCAGCTATCACCTGCAACGTACCCCAGGGGCCTACACGCACGGGGCCCAGGCGGCACTGGAAATAGGCGCAGACCTTACGCTCAAAGAAAATCATGAAGATGGCGAACACCGTGTAGAGCAACAAGACTATGAGGCCCACGACGACGCACTCAATGAGGATGGTCCAAAAGTCACCCAAACCGCATGTTTGGCGGAGCAGCGAATCGAACCATTGGGTTATTACTGAAAAATCAAACATTTGCGTTTAATTCTAATTGTTTTAATTGAACTTGTCCCGTGAGTTATCTGTCAATGTCGGGAATCACGAAGTCGAGAGCAGCGCCCGTTGCAACAAGGTCGGCTATCTTCTGGCCACGCAGCATCTTGTCCATGGCGCCAACGAGCGTTAGTCCCATCGGACGGAACTTGAGACGGTAGGGACTCTTGTCGCCACGGCTGTCAAGATAAACGCCGAACTCTCCGGCGCCACCCTCAACAGAGAAGAACCACTGGCCCTCAGGCACTTTGATGATGGGCTTCTGCTTGATGTAGAACGGACCCTCGGGGATGTTGTCGATGAGTTGCTCGATGATGTTCAGGCTCTCGTACATCTCTTTTATATGCACATAGTAGCGATCCATAGAGTCGCCGCCAGTGAGTGTTATCTCGTTCCACTCCACCTTGTCGTAGAGGTCATAGGGATGATACTTGCGCACATCGTTGTGCCAACCGGCGGCGCGGCCTGCCGGTCCTGTCACAGCATAGTTGATGCAGTCTTTCTCGTTCATAGGACCGACACCATCCAAACGCTTGTGGGTGATGACGTTATCGCCGAACACGTTAAGATATTCTTGAATCATAGGGCGCAAGTATTTGCAGAGCGTCTTGACATTCTCTACAAAATGCGGATCGATGTCGTCTTGAACGCCGCCAATGCGGTAGTAGTTCTGTATCAGACGTCCGCCCGTGGTCTCCTCCATCACGTTGAGCACATGCTCACGGTCGCGCATGCCATAGATGAAGGCTGTCAATGCGCTCAGGTCCTGGGCCACGCACGACGTGAACAACAGGTGGTTGTCGATACGCTGCAGCTCATCCATGATGGTGCGGATGTAGCGGATACGGTCGGATAGCTCCACGCCCATGGCTTCCTCTATCACTCCCACAAGGGCATGACGGTGGTGCATGGCGCTCAGATAGTTCATTCGGTCTGTAAAACCGAGGGTCTGGGGATAGGTCATTTGCTCACAGAGCTTCTCTATGCCACGGTGGATATAGCCCAAATGGGGATAGACACGCTCTATCAGCTCGCCATTGATTTCGGTCTGCAGACGAAGCACGCCGTGGGTGGAAGGATGCTGGGGGCCGATGTTCACCACGTAGGCGTCGTCGTGGAAAAGCTTGTGGCGAGTTCCGTGGAGCTCACCGTTCTCATCGAGGTTCCACTCCATGGTCTCGTCAACCTCCACATCGTCTTCCAACGTGTACATGTTCTTCTCGGGACTCATGTCGTAGTCCTTGCGGAAAGGATAGCCCACGAAGTCGTTGCGGAGGAAGAGACGGCGCATGTCGGGATGACCCAGGAACTTGATTCCAAAGAAGTCGTACACCTCTCGCTCAAGCAGATTGGCGTCGGCCCAGAGCCTGAAGACTGAGGGAACGACATTGTCCTGCCCCACCCTCTTTGCCAGCTGCCTCACAGAGATGCGCTCGTGGCTTTGGGTGTTCTCAAGGATGTAGACACACCCCAAGCCCTCCTCGCCAAAGTCTTCACCGACAATCGTTACAAGGTAGTCAAAATGTTTCTCATTCTTGAGTTTCGCCATCTCTGCGGCAAAACTGTCAAATCCGAATTCTTTATTTTCCAGTTTCATTGTTCTCTACCTTATTCTGATTAGTTGACTCACCTTTGACCTGTGTCTTGGGCGTTTCCTTTTGTTTCAATTCATCGAGTTGCTGGCCCAACTTCTCCACCTGCTCCTTTGTCGGGGCCTTGTCCACAACGATGGTCTCCTTCTTGGGGGCTGTAGGCTGAACGGCAGGTTTGGCGACAGGTTTGGCAGCAGGTTTGGCAGCAGGCTTGTGGGCCGCGCTCCATGCCTCCTCGCGCTCTTTCCTGATTTCATCGTTGCTGATGCCAAGCTTCTCCTCGAATATCAACGACTCGTTGCTGCGGCCCAGCTCGCGCTCCTCGCTGTTCTGCTTGTGGTTGACACCACCAAAGAACTTCTCGATTTTCACCTTGCGCTGAAGCTGCATCATACCATAGAGGATGGCCTCCGGGCGTGGCGGACACCCAGGTATGTAAACGTCAACTGGGATAATTTCGTCAATGCCACGCATCACATGATAACTGTCCTTGAAAGGTCCGCCTGAAATGGCGCACCCTCCAACGGCGACCACATACTTGGGCTCTGCCATCTCATCATAAAGGCGCTTTAGGGCAGGAGCCATCTTGTGGGTGATGGTGCCGGCACACATGATGAGGTCGGCCTGGCGGGGTGAGTTGCGGGTCACCTCGAAGCCAAAGCGCGAGAAGTCGTAGCGGGCGCAGCCCACGGCCATAAACTCGATGCCACAGCACGATGTGGCAAAGGTGAGCGACCAGAGCGAGTTGCTTCTACCCCAGTTGATCAACTGGTCAAGATTGCCCAAGACGAGGTTGACACCACCGTCGTTGAGATCGTTGGCCATTTTCTCCAAGGTCTCGTTGTCTTTCCACTCGCCATAGGGAAAGGCCTTGATTTTTGGTTTTCTCACTTCCATTCAAGCGCTCCTTTCCGCCAGGCGTATGCCAAGCCCAAAACTAAAACCAACAGGAAAAATCCAATGGTCAGCAACCCCAAGGGGCCAATCTGCTTGACCACAACAGCCCAGGGATAGAGAAACACTGTCTCGATGTCGAACATCAGGAAAAGGATTGCGAAGAGGTAATAGCCGATGTGGCTGGGCAGCCACGACGACCCTCGTGTGGGAATGCCACACTCGAAAGGCTCTCCTTTTACCGGATTGTAGGAACGCGGCCCCAATAGCTTGGCAATGACGAAGGCGCCAGCAACAAGCACAAGGGCCGTGATGAAGACGGTAACTAAAAAAGTGAAATACATAAACTTATAACGTTATTAAAATTTTCCTCTGCAAATCAGCTTAAGCAGCTCGCGCAGGGTCATTTCGCTGCCTCAGGTTGATCGGACCTTTAATAAAGAGGCTGAGCCGACGTATGCACTTGCGTCGGCAAAGTTAATAATTATTTCGATAATAACACGCCTTTTCACTAAAAATCTTCTGCTTTTGCAGCATTTTCTTAAATATACCTTTTGCAATATCCAGTTTACAAAACAATATTTCCACAAAAGGGATACAATCGGCCACTTTTTCGTGTCCAAAAAGGGACAGGACGCAAATCATGCGTGTCACCAAAACACAAGCCCCCACCGTCGACCCTTGCCCGGTTTCCAACAATCAAGTGATAGGGTCCACGCTGTGAACAAGCAGCGCGGGTTGCCCCTCTGAGACAAAAATCATGTAAATCAATCAAATATTCGACAGTCCGACGCACCACGGACGCCCTCCATGAAGCTTTCCACTTTTGCTGTAGATGTCAGATTCTGTTTGAAGCCCCCTGCCACCGATGGCGAGGCGACGCCCCAACAAAAAAAAGACACCCCTACGATTGCAGCGGAAAGCCTGCAAACGTAGGGATGCCCGTGTGGCCACAAGGCCGCAGCAGTGCCTGTTGGAGACTGCTGGGGCGATTCCACCCAACAGTCAAAGATTCCACACTACAGGCGCTGATGCTTGGGAAGCTTGAATGTGGAGCTCTTGTCGAATATGTCACTTACACGACTGATTTCCAAAAAGTTGGTTCCGCCGCCTTCACCAAAACTTCCACTCAGATAGGCGATGTTGTCGTCAAGATTGATGTAGCCTTTCTGGCGCAGCATGCGCAAAGCGGCGGTGAAGAGGAACTGCTGGTCGACGTGTTCTTTCTGATAAATCGGAATGATGCCATAGGAGAGGTTGAGCCAACGTTGAGTCTTCTCCTTGTAGCAGATGGCCAACACAGGTGTGGGGCCACGGAAAGCGGCGATATCGCGTGCCGTCTGTCCTGTCTCTGAGTCGGTGATGATTCCCGCCACGCGCATTCTGCGTGTAGAGTCGATGGCGGCATGAGCCAAGAACTCGCGCAGCGTGCAATTCTCGCTCATGGGCAAATCCAGATCGCCCACCTTCCTGCGGTCGTTCTCAGCCTGTTCGGCAATGCGCGACATGGTCTGCACGGCCTCCAAGGGGTATTTGCCCGAAGCGGTCTCCCCGCTGAGCATGATGGCGTCGGTGCCGGAGAAGATGGCCGTGGCGATGTCGGTCACCTCGGCACGCGTCGGACGGGGATTCTCTATCATGGTGTGAAGCATCTGGGTGGCAACAATGACAGGCTTCTTCTTGGCGATGCACTTCTGGATGATCATACTCTGTATGCCGGGAATCTTTTCCACAGGAACCTCAATGCCCAGGTCGCCACGGGCTACCATGATACCGTAAGAGGCATCGATGATCTCATCAATATTGTCTACGCCTTCCTGGTTCTCTATCTTCGAGATGATTTTGATGTTGCTGTGGTGGGCATCCAATATCTCCTGCACGGCGCGCACATCGGCGGCATTGCGCACGAAGCTGTGGGCAATGAAGTCTAAGTCCTGCTCTATGGCGAAGAGGATGTTGTTGCGGTCTTTCTCCGTAAGGGCAGGCAAGTCGATATGCTCTCCCGGCACGTTCACGCTCTTATGCGCTCCCAGTTTGCCGTCGTTCTGCACGCGCGCAATAAGCATAGGGCCCTCATTGGTCATCACCTTCATGCTCAAGGCTCCATCGTCGAAGAGAATGTCGTCACCCTCGTGCACGTCTTTGGTGATGTCTGGATACGACACATTCACAATGTCGTGGGTAGTCTCCATGTTGGGCCGTCCAAAGATCTTCACCACGTCGCCCGTCTTGTATGGAATGTCCTGGGCAACTCCCGTGGTACGAACCTCCGGCCCCTTCGTGTCGATGAGGATACCGATATGGGGCGAGACCGCCCTCACGTTGTTGATGATTTGCATCATGCCCTCGCGGGTGGCATGGGCTGTGTTCATTCTCACCACATTCATTCCAGCGAAGAAGAGTTTGCGCAGGAGCTCTTCGCTACAGCGACGGTCGCTGATGGAACACACTATCTTTGTCTGTTTCATAATTCGTTCTGTTTGTTTTTTGCAAAGGTAGGAAAAAAATGACGATTAGCGTATATCAAGCCCATTATTTTTATCTTTCAAATGCTTGAAGCTGGTTAATATAAATATGGTATAACTGTTTTATTGGGTTCATAATCAAGTGTGTGGAGCATTTATTTAGGCTAAAAGAGGCAAAAAAATGGCTAAAGATTTTCATATCAGCCAAAAAAGCAGTATATTTGCACACCCAAATGAAGATAGAAAATCAACAACATAATATATCAATAGCAAGCCATTATGACGAAAGCTGATATTATCAAGGAAATATCTGAAGCGACGGGGCTGCAGAAGAAAGAAGTTGCAGCCGTAATAGAATGTTTTATGAGCTCTATCAAGACAAGTCTCCTGGAGCGTAACGAGGCTGTCTACCTCCGTGGTTTCGGCACATTCGGCATCAAGCACCGCGCCGCCAAGACTGCGCGAAACATTGCCCAGAACACCACTATCACGATTGATGCCCACGACCTTCCCGCATTCAAGCCCGCCAAGAGCTTCATCGAGAGCATGAAAGAGGGCAAGAAGGAAGAAGAAGAGGCGTGAGAGGGTCTCTAAATTAGACTAATTCAGATTACAATAAACTTTTAAATCAACAAATTATGCCAAACGGTAAAAAGAAAAAAGGCCACAAGATGGCTACGCATAAGCGTAAGAAGAGATTACGTAAGAATAGACATAAGAGCAAGTAGGCTTGATGGCTATTCGGAAAGGGGTGTGCGAATTGCATGCCCCTTTTATGCAAAGCGCAGCGGCAGCTGCTTAGTTACAACAAAACAATCAGATAATGACAAGCGAAGTTATCATTGATGCGCAACAGAAGAACATCGCCATCGCCTTGCTTGAAGACAAGCTACTCGTGGAGTACCAGAACGAGCCTCGCGAGGCTTCCTTTTCTGTTGGCAACATCTACGTCGCAAAAGTGAAGAAGCTCATGCCTGGGCTCAACGCTTGCTTTGTGGACGTAGGGTTTGAACGCGACGCCTTCCTTCATTATTTGGATTTGGGAACTCAATTCAACTCCTACGCCAAGTATCTCAAGCAAGTGCAAAGCGATAGGAAAAAACTCTTCCCCTTCAACAAGGCATCCAGAATGCCCGACCTGAAAAAGGACGGGACCATCCAACAGGTTCTTAGCGTAGGACAGGAGGTTCTGGTGCAGATTGTGAAGGAGCCTATCTCGACAAAAGGCCCACGGCTCACTGGCGAGCTTTCCTTTGCAGGGCGCTACCTCGTCTTGATGCCTTTCGGCGACAAGGTGTCGGTATCGTCAAAAATCAAGAGCGGTGAGGAGCGTGCCCGTCTAAAACAGCTCATCCAAAGCATCAAGCCCAAGAACTGCGGTGTCATTGTCCGCACCGTGGCCGAAGGCAAGAGGGTGGCCGAACTTGACGGCGAACTTAAAATCCTCCTCAAGCGATGGGAAAACGCCATACTGAAAGTCCAGAAGACACAAAAACGCCCCCAGCTGGTCTTTGAGGAGACCAGTCGCGCCGTAGCCCTGTTGAGAGACTTGTTTAATCCAAGTTACCAAAACATTTATGTCAACGATGAGGAGATATTCCATGAGGTGAAGAACTATGTGTCTCTCATCGCTCCCGAAAAAGCAACCATCGTGAAGTTCTACAATGGAAAGCTTCCCATTTTTGACAATTTCGGGGTTACTAAACAAATCAAGTCGAGTTTTGGCAAGACCGTCAACTACAAGCATGGCGCCTACCTCATCATCGAACACACCGAGGCCATGCATGTGGTGGACGTGAACAGCGGCAACAGGTCGCGTTCGGGAAACGGTCAGGAGCAAAACGCACTTGAGACGAATCTTGGAGCCGCAGACGAACTGGCACGTCAGCTGCGACTGCGTGATATGGGAGGTATCATCGTAGTCGACTTCATTGATATGAATTTGGCTGAGGACCGCCAGATGCTTTACGAGCGCATGTGCAAGAACATGCAGAAAGATCGGGCACGCCACAACATTCTGCCGCTCAGCAAGTTTGGATTAATGCAAATCACCAGGCAAAGGGTAAGACCTGCGATGGACGTGAATGTGGAGGAGACTTGTCCCACTTGCAATGGAACGGGCAAAATCAAGTCCAGCATCCTGTTCACCGACCAATTGGAGAGAAAGATTGACTATTTGGTCAATAAGATTGGAATCAAACACTTTACGCTCCATGTCCACCCCTATGTGGCCGCTTACATCAACCAAGGCTTCATGAGCCTCAAACGAAAGTGGCAATTCAAATATGGCATGGGAGTGAAGGTGATTCCTTCCCAAAAGTTGGCTTTCCTGCAGTATGAGTTCTACGATGACAAAAAAGAGTTCATCGATATGAAGGAAGAAATCGAAACCAAATCATAATGCTGGTTTGGAGCAAGAGTATAAATACCCCTTCAAGGTCTTCTCTGTCCTTGAAGGGGTGTTTTTTCCATTACGGATGAACGCGGAAGCGAACCCTGAACGAGTGGTTCGTATCGTCCCAATTGGTGCCGAGCAACTGGAAACGTCCTATCTGGCTTGTAGAACGCACATGTTTGCCAATGCATGGGCATACGTCGAAGTCGCCAATACGCACCAGGCGAATGGTATCGCCCGCACCCTTGGGCAAACGGTCAAGCTTGACTTCGGCTGGAATCTCTTTACGTCTTGCATACTCATACGTAACGGGCATATCGGCTTCGATAAGCTCGTTCATCTTGTCCTCTATCAACTTTTCTTCCTGCCGTGTCGGCTTACGCGAGAGGATGAAAGACATCTTGCTCTTCTTGCGCTCCACGTGCGCGTTACAACTGCGCTCGCAGCCAAACAAGCGAACCATCAACTGATTGAGGAGATGCTCGGCCGTGTGGGCAGGGGCAAACTCCTCCTTGTTGTGGACGGGGATCAAATTTTCCCTCCCCTCGGCCTGCATGTTAAAACGGATGAGCTGGCCACTATAAGGGGCAAGCTCAAGGCTGACAGAGCCATTACGCTTGAGTTGGTATTTACGGCGGACCATCGTGAGAAGCTCCTCTCCCTCCACTTCCACTTTCTCCGGCAAGTTGAGGGTATCAAATGCATGCTCGGGAATGACGACCTTGGTGGTGAGCTTCTCCCCGCCAAAGTTGACTACGACCAGTATCAAGTCATCGTCCTTCTTGCGCAGGAAAGCATACTCACACCGAGGATTGAACGTCTCGCTCTGAGGGTTCACATACATCAAGTCGAAGAAGTCTCCTTCACAGAAGGCTTTCTCCTCATTGGCAATGTGAAGAATCCTTTGGTAGGCATGGAGAAGGCTTCTCTCCACTTGAGTGAGGCGAGAATTCTCAAAATAGGTGCTCCGCACACTGTCAACACACCAATAATCGAATATCGTTGTACGGCCATCGCACCCAGAGAAGCCCTCCTTGTCCATGCCTCGCTCACCAACTTCCTGCCCAAAATAGAGCATGAAAGGATTGTTGCGGAGCAAGGCCGACACGATAACTCCAGGAATGGCTTTTCTACCATCGCCACAAAAGAAATCGCTGGCAACACGTTGCTCATCGTGATTCTCAAGAAAATAAAGCAGATGGTCTTTGATGTCGTCAGTGCTTTGCCACTGATAGGTGATGCTGCTGGCGGCGCGACGCTTGCATATAACGTCTCGAACACAATCATACATCCCTACCTTGTCATAAAGATAGTCAAAACCGCTCTTCAGATAATTGCGGTATTGGGATGGATCATACACTTCGCCGATAAAAACAATGTAAGGGAAGCGATTTTTTACAATCGTAGTGGCGTAGGCCCAAAAAGCGGCTGGCACCATCTCGGCCATGTCGCAGCGAAACCCATCAACACCCTTGGAAGCCCAGTAGAGGAGGATGTCGGTCATTTTGGTCCATGTGTCAGGAACAGGGTCAAAATGGCAACTTCTTCCACCAAAGTTGGTGTAGTCAACGCCATAGTTCAACTTCACGGTCTCATACCAGTCGTTTCGCTGCGGATGGGAATCAAAGCGGTCGTTTCCCGTGCATTTTGCAGGAAACTCATCATAGAGATTTCCCGCCCCCTCTTCCTTAGGCACTATAGCCGATAGGTCAAGGTGTTCTCCAGGACAATAATAGAAATTGTTGTTCGGCGAGAAATGCATTGATGTGTCGTCCTTCTCCCCCAAGTCGTCAACATTGTTGGGCTTCATCAGCGAATGGTATTCCCGCGCCACATGATTGGGAACAAAGTCCATGATGACTTTCATGCCAGCCTGATGCGTCCGACTGACCAGTGATTCCCATTCCTCCATACGATTCTCAGGATGGTCGGCCAAGTCGGGATCCACGTCATAATAATCTGTTATGGCATAAGGAGAACCAGCCTTTCCCTTCACAACCTCGGCATGCTGAGGCGGAATGTCATAGGATGAGTAGTCTGTGACCGTCGCATGACGGATTACGCCCGTATACCAAACGTGGGTTGCTCCAAGGTCGTGGATACGGTGCAGCATCTCAAGGGTAAAGGCCGAGAACTTTCCCACGCCATTCTGGGCTAATGTTCCGTTCTCAATCCTGTTCTGATTGATATTGCCAAACAACCTCGGTAGTACCTGATAGATAATTGTCTTCTTCATTTGCAATGAAAAACAAAAGCTCTCCCCAAAGCGAGGAGAGCCATAAGCTCCTCAAAAAGAGCCAATATTCTTATGCAACACCGTGGGCAGCCACGTTTCGATCTATGCGGGCTATCATTCCTTGAAGAGCCTTGCCAGGACCACACTCAGTAAAATCGTCGGCACCATCTGCAATCATGTTCGTCACACTTTCCGTCCACCGCACGGAACTTGTCAGCTGAGCAATGAGGTTGGCCTTGATTTCGGCAGGATTGGTATGGGGCTTGGCGTCAACATTCTGATAAACGGGGCATTTGGGAGTACTGAAGTTTGTACCCTCAATGGCCTTCTGCAGCTCTTCCTTGGCGGGCTGCATCAGAGGAGAATGGAATGCGCCACCAACCTTCAGCGGAAGAGCACGTTTTGCACCGGCTGCTTTCATTCGCTCACATGCCTCGTTGATGGCATCCACCTCACCGGAAATGACGAGCTGCCCCGGACAGTTGAAGTTGGCAGGGACAACAACTTTACCCTCCTTGCTCACCTCTGCGCAAATCTCCTCCACCTTATCGTCGGGAAGCGCAATGATGGCTGCCATTGTGCCGGGATTGGCCTCGCATGCCTTCTGCATGGCATTTGCGCGCGCGGCCACAAGCCTCAAGCCATCCTCAAAAGAAAGAGCCCCACTATAGACGAGAGCAGAGAACTCGCCCAAAGAATGGCCGGCCACCATGGATGGTTCTTCCCCACTCTCCATGCATAAAGCCGAAATCACGCTGTGAAGAAACACCGCTGGCTGCGTAACTTTAGTTTGCTTCAGCTCATCATCAGTTCCAGAGAACATAATATCCGTAATCTTAAAACCGAGTATTTCATCGGCCTTATCAAAGAGTTGCTTTGCTGTCGCGTTGCTTTCGTAGAGATCCTTTCCCATTCCTACGAACTGAGACCCTTGTCCAGGGAAAACAAATGCTTTCATAAAATAAAATGATATGATAACTTAATAATATTCTTTGGTTTGCAAAGATACAAAAAAAATCCCAAACACCATCCATGTGCTTGGGATTTCATATTTTTTAGACTCTACAGTCTGTATTATTCTGCTGCGGGAGCTTCTTCCTCTTCCTGTGCGGAAGCCTCTACAGGTGCCTCTTCCTGTGCGGAAGCCTCAGCCTTGGGAGCTTCCTCCACGGTTACCTCAGCGGGCTTCTGCTCTTCTTCGGCGACAACCTTAACGGGAACCTTCACCTCAACTTCCTTATGGAAGTGGACTGTGGCCTCGAAGTCGCCAACCTTCTTGATGTCGTGCATTGTGATGATCTTGCGATCAACCTCAATGCCCAACTTGCCAAGTTCCTCAGCAACACGCGCTGCATTGACAGAACCATAGGTCACGCCTGTGGCGGAGACTCTTGCGGGAATAACGAGAGCGACGTCCTTGAGAGCTTCAGCGCGCTTCTCTGCCTCAGCCTTGATGGCGGCGAGCTTGTGAGCCTGCTGCTTCAAGTTCTCTGCAAGAACTTTCTTGGCACTTGCTGAAGCGATGACTGCCTTCCCCTGGGGAATCAGATAGTTGCGGCCATATCCCTTCTTGACATTTACGATATCGTTCTTATAGCCAAGTCCGATAATATCTTCTTTCAGTATAATTTCCATTCTGTTTCCTCCTTTATTTTACTTCATCAAGTCTGTTACGTAAGGAAGCAGTGCAATCTGACGGGCGCGCTTAACAGCCTGTGCCACGCGACGCTGATACTTCAACGATGTACCTGTGATACGACGGGGAAGGATTTTGCCCTGCTCGTTGAGAAACTTCTTCAAGAACTCAGGATCCTTGTAGTCGATATACTTAATGCCACTCTTCTTGAAACGGCAATACTTCTTCTTCTTGGTGTCAATAGAAGGAGCGGTCA
>SAMEA3663095__coassemble_1235_pt1 | contig 19252 bp, 21 predicted proteins | sample SAMEA3663095__metabat2_high_PE_012 | metagenome-assembled genome bin SAMEA3663095 (sample SAMEA3663095) | pig gut metagenome | biome: pig gut; feature: pig-associated habitat; material: faeces | place: France | collected 2012 | reverse complement strand
ACGACTAATATTTAGTCGTTCCGAACCATCATGTCAAAAAGACTGAGTAGTTACAATCTCCAAGACATCCTTGTAAATTTTGTCAAGACCACGGGAAGAAAAATCCCTTAATTGCATTTTTTCTCCTTCGGTGGTTTGAAATGTAACACGTCCGCGAAGGACATTCAAGCCAGTTAGTCCGACTTCCTTGCCCTTAGCATTCTCAGATTTCAAAACTTCCTTACCAAAATTGGCTACGAAGGCATTGTGATTGTTCTTACCGGCAATGGTAACGACATCGGTTGTAAACTTGTCACGCTGCTCCTTCGTGCTCTTCGTGACTTTGCTTTCCACGTTGTCATTGACAGTCTTTTCCTTTGACTGGGCCTTTGGCTTGGTCAAAGAGGCTTCTTCCTGTCTCACCTGCGGTTTTTTCTCTGTGGAATTCATATTTGTTTTAATTTATTATTGGTGGATTGTATTAATTCTTTAGGAGGATAGTCAATCATCGCCACCCGATGACCTGCTCTTATAATCTTCGCTAAAAAGATGTCCAAGTCATGATGGGGAAAAGAAATCTTTTCCTTGATGTATGGGGTGTAATTACTTGACTTGACAATCGGCAATCTCAGTTTATCATGAAGTGCTCTTGCATCTTGGTTGTAGGCTTCAACGAAATCACCTTTACGAAACAGAAGTAGAGCTCCAGGATGCCTGTTTTTGAAGTCTTCAAAGAAACTTTGGAAATTGCTCCATTTCTGCAAACCATTGGTCTGCTGGATGGGAATGGATTCGTTGACGGATTCAGCCATGTTGTCTTTCATTTTCATGTTGCTTGATGGGTGACCATCGATGATAGTTGGATGAACGTTGCTTATGGCGGAGCGCGCTTGGCGGCTTTCGTATATGGGCATGAGATATTTGGCGGCCAACTGTTCCTTGGTCGCAGTATGTGTCTCGAAAAATGAATGGAGGTCGGTGCTTCCAACTGGCATGGAAATATTCTCGGTGGCACCTTTTTCTACGATAGCACCAACTTTCCAAATTTTGTCCGTGTCCTTGAAAATTCGAATGCCATGCAGCGGTGTTGGATTTGGCAACTCATATCTCTGATAGGCGGATGCCAAATGAAGACGCTCGCCCAGCTTGTTCTCGACAAGTTGGGCTGGAGTGACAACACGGTCAAAGAAAGCTTCCAAGGATGCGGTGTCCATGAGGGCAGACAACTTGGTGTTGCCCACCTCCACATACATCTTGTACTTGCCAAAATCCTCTCGGTTCTCGTCACGCTCCTTGAAGACGTGGAATTTGTCTATCTTGCGACCGTCAGAAAGGAACAGTGCCGACTGGAATGCTTCTTTAGAAACTTTCGGCATCAGTTTGGTGGGATAGTAGGTTTGCATTAGTTTCCCTATTTCCTCTTCTCCCGACCGTAACAACTCGACATCAGCATAACGCATGAGCTTGGGGTGGAGCTGCAGGCCGTCCAACCTGGCTGTGAAATACCATGTTCCTGGTGTTGCCGAACTCTCAAAAGCATGGGCATGGGTTACTTTCTCACCGTTGACGGTAACCATCTGGGGAGATCGAGACCTTATGATATTGGCGGTAGGTTCCTTCTCGGGAGCAACATCTTTTTTGTTTCCCTTGCGTGGGGCTTTCTTGATGGCTTTCGTTTTGGCTGTCCTTACAGGCTTCTTTGCCTTAGCCTTAGCCTTTGCCTTTTTCTTCTCTTTTGTCTTTTGTGAGAGGCCATTGTCCACTTGGACGAAGTTGGCTTCCTTGTTGTCCTTGTATCGCTTTGTGTTGCCGAGAACTGCAACAATGGCATCACTGGACGACAAGGCCTTGACAGCGGCCATTGCCGTGTGGCCTGTGTCGAGAACGTTGTCGACTACGATTGGTATAATGTCTTCTGATAGAGGACGCTTTAGACGGAAAACGATGTGGATGCCGTCAGGCTTCATTTCGTTCTTTTTGGCATGGTACAGGGCAATGTGCCGATTGCCTGTCAGTACATCCTCTGTCTCCATGTGAAGCTTCGCTCCGATGGCTTCACACAAATCCTTTGTATAGCCGGCTGTGCCATCATGTCCTGGTACAGGCACAAGAACACATTGCCTCCCAGCTGCTGCTTGGGCAATCATGGGAGACATCATTTCAGCTACTTTGTTGATGCTCTCAGCCTTGCCAGACTTCAAGTCATGGGCAAGTGGCCTTATCGTGTTGTCATAATCAGAATAAGAAACAAAAGGATATGGCTTTTGCCCTTGTCCGCTGCTAACACCATCAGAAAGTGACTGTGCTTCGGGGCGGACAATATGCTTCCTGTCCGAATCTTTCCTAAGACTCGAACTTGGCGAAATTGAATTGGATGGAATTGCTCCGTTGGCGAGAGCGTAGTTTCCCCGATGCATAGTATAAAAGTTTATGCATCTTGAAATCTGCCCTAACGAGACAGACGGGGAATTATGTTAAAGATAACCAGTTATAAAGTCGGTTAAGCCAACTAATAAGGTATTATGTTAAAGGTATCCCTTTTCAAGATTTGATTAAAGTATATTGTAGTCATGGAAATCACTAATCTCCATGTGGTGACAAAATGGCTTTTTAGCTACATTTTCATGCCTCCAGACAGCTTGCGCTCTTCTTTTTTCTCTGTTTTCTGTTCTTCCCTTAGACTGGTGGGTTGCTCCAGTTTGTTGACGACTTCTTGGTATTCCCAACGGTTCTTGTCGGTCATCACATACCCCATATAGCCTACGTGACTGTCGTCATAGCGGATTTTCTGCTGCCTTTCCCACTCGTCCAAGTTTCCGTTAACGACCTTGAAGCCCTGTGGTTCTTTGGCATCAACTCCGACTGTTACCTTTTGGTCTCCTATGGTAAGCTCTACAGGCTTGCCCTCCTTGATGGCATCCTTTTGGTTCTGGCCAAGGGATATGTCCTTAATCTTCTCCAACTGCGCCATCTGCTCAGAAAGCTTCAATGTGCCGACATTACGCTTAATAAGGGATTTTGTCTCTCTATCCAGCTGTATGAACTGCATCCGACGGACACCATTGTCATTGACCTCCTTGCGTAAGACCTCCCCCTGTCGAAGACTGGACAGTTCGCGCTCATTGAGACGCATGTCGTTTACTACGTCCCTACGGACGGGGTAAGTCATCAGCAAAATCTTTCCATCCCGGTCCCGCATCATCTGAAGCTTCATGGGGACGGAATATTCCGTTCCACTCCTCGACCTGACATGAGCCTGTATCAAGGGAGTGACCTTTCCGCTCATCAATGGCTCCAAAATTTCTTTGGGCATCGAGAGATATTTTTCCTTGCTTATCCCCAACTTTGCAAACTTGCCATAAGGGACGTCGCTCTCTAAAAAGACATTTTTCATTGCTTTATCAGTTGAATTTTAATTATCTTTGTTACAAAAATAAGAAAAATATCTGAATAATGAAAAAGAAATTGCAATTATTATTGACCTCTTCTATGATGGTGGTACTGCCTACATCTACCTTGGCACAGTTCCATACGATCACAAGAGAGAATGAAAACGTATCAATAGAAAGGTCGAAAATCGGTAATCGTACAGACGCTGACGAGGAGGACTATTTCTTCAATTACCGGGATTCCATGAATGTGAAAGAACTGAAAGAGAACACTAAAAAAGATGAGACCAAGGACTTCTTCAATACAACCTCAGGCCACGAGATTTCTATTGACAAAGACGTTCCGCTATTCGTAAATGCAAGAGACAGCCTTGTCTTCGGACTCATAAAGGAAAGAATGGCCGTATGTCTGCCGTTAGATTTCATCAGTATCAATTCAGGATATGGCTTTAGACGAGATCCCGTATCTAAATGTGAGAAATTCCATGACGGCATAGACCTGCAATGCAATATGCAAAACGTTTATTCCATGCTCCCGGGAAAGGTGATGAAAGTCGTATATAGCAATAGAGGATATGGTAATCATGTCATTCTCGATTACGGCCATATACAATGCCTCTATGGGCATCTTGCTGCTATAACTGTGAGACAGGGGGATGAAGTATATGCCGGTACCATCGTCGGAATATCAGGTAACACGGGAAAAACAACAGGACCACACTTACATATTAAGATAATGTCAGGAAAGAAATCTCTGAACCCAGCTCCATTCGTAGCCTATCTTAACAAATATATCACCGGGCTACAAGATAAGTTGGCCTATGTGCGCTTCGGAGCCAAACCACCACGTGAATTGAGTATCGCCAGTTTATTCGAGGCCTTGGACAAATATGGAGTGGCTTTCCCAAAAATAGTCGTAGCACAGGCTCTGCTTGAAACCGGTTATTTTACATCCAACGTATGTGTCAATTACAACAACCTTTTCGGACTCAGAAGACCTTCGGATGGTTCTTATTACAGATTCAACAACTGGGAAGAGTCAGTAAAAGCGTATCGGGACTATGTACAGTATAAGTACCGGGGAGGTGACTATTTCCGTTTTCTAAACCATATAGGATATGCCGAAGATCCTACTTATATATATAAGGTGAGAAGTATCACCAACTCTCTTTAATAAAAAAGGAGACTGTCTCACGACACCCTCCGTTCTTGTAAAAAACAATAAATTACCTATATTTTTTTCTTACATAGTAATAAAGTCTCCAAATGTCACCATTTGTTGTTGAGTAATTGTATCACTTTTTATAGTCTTGCAATCTTACTGTTTTTCGATTTTATTCTAACTACCTCTACCCTTTATATCTTCCTAATACCCATTCTCCCTAAAAGTCTTCCAATTAAAGGGAGGACTATCAAAAGGATATGAATGCTTGCATTGTTCATATGATCAAGCCGTCATTTGGCCTTGTTTACGTTCTCTGTACAGGCTATACTGATGGTAGCCGGATTTGATCAATTTCAATAGAAATTCCAACACTTTCATTGTTCCTATAAAAATGCCATAAACGGCTGCCAGTGCACCGATTAAAGTCCAAAATGCTGCTTTAACAAGCAACACTATGAGATAACCGATTATCTTACCGATAATATTACCGGTCATTTCACCAAAATAAATAGATGCTGGTACGTAAGTCATGATTTTTTATTTTCAAGTTAGACGATAGCGCCATGGATAGACCATAGCGACATTTTTCCTTATTGCAAAGATAAGGAAAAAAAACGATACTAACAAATATGTTACCGTTTATTTAATTGTCATTCAGTGAATTATATTATAAAGCACTTTCGTTTTCTTCAATCATACTTTTGTTGTAAATTTCTTACACTATAACAATGCAGATGTCTCTCTCAATTGCTGTTCCATCAACTTTCGTGTCTTTTCCAAAGATGTATTCATCTCACTCCGTATCATGTCTATCTTTGCCTTGACAACGGTGTTTAAAGAGAAAGACTTCACATAGTTGTCGGCATCGGCAATAGAAAAGTCCTTCGCAAGAAGAAAATCAAGGGATATATACTGGGCGTAAAACTGCAACATTCTAAAGAAAACATCACTGTTAGTTATCTTTCCATTCTCTATCTTTGAAACAGCGGCAACTGTCGTTCCTATCTGCTCTGCAAGATGCTTTTGAGAAAAAAGCATATAATGGCGGACATCAGAAAAACGCCCGCCAATCTCTTTCATGCTGATCTCTTTGTTTTCAATCATAGTATAACGTTTTAAACTTTCACTCCTTTGGGATTCAACTCGGCTATCATATTTTCAATGTCCTTGTCTATATCATTAAAGCATTTACTGAGGGTAATCTCTAAATCCTTGTCCGTTCCGAAGTCATAAATAGGAGGAATATCCTTATACTTACTCTCCTCTTCCTTGATACGATCCATATCAAAGTTGGTCTTGCAAAAATACTTGCTGGTTTTAAACTCCTCTGAGTTTTCAATGTCAAATCCTGTCATGGCTGATGCCTCTGTCGGAGTAAAATCACGTGCGGACTGCCCGGCAAGCCAGCCCGTCGCCATGTCGGCTATCTTCGAGGCAGGAATAAGATTATCCATCTTTTCGCTGATGTTCGTAGAAACTACTTTATCACTGATGGTAACGGACTTACTGGTTTGCTTTACTTTACCGAAAAGCTCCTGTGCCCAGTTCAGTGTCTCCTTGGCTCGTGCAGCTCCCATGAAGATATTGCCGCAGGTGGAAAGTATTTTCTGCATGCCATTCTTTCCATAGTCGGCTTCCAACTGAGGAGTCTCCTGAAAACCAAGTGTGACGGACACCTTATTGCTTCGTGCCGTACCTATCAGTCGGTCAAGCTTATGAAAATATAACGTGGGCAACTCATCTACGATGATGCTGCAAGGATAGTTGCCCTTACTGTTGACACGGGTGACGAGACGGTTGAGAATAAGGGCATTCAAAGAACCGATAATCTGCTCCTTTTCAGGATCATTAGCTATAACAAGATAACAAGGATGCTCCCGGTCCGAAATTTTCAAATCAAAATCATCACCGGTGAAAATCCAGTAAGCTTCCTGTGAAGCCAGACGGCCAGCAGAAACTCGCAACGTTCCTACCATACCTTCCAACTGATCCATGGCTTTGTTCTTATAAGCCGATTCAAAAGGTGCCATGAGGGGCTTGATATGTGGGTCACTCATTAGTATCTTGAAGACATCATCATAACTCTTATTGAGAAACTGCAATACATGGGCCATGTCGGAATACTCTCCTGTAATGGTGTCAGGCTCGACAATATTCCCTTTGTTGTCCTCATACCAAGTCTTTGTAATGGTTACAAGACAATTGTCCGTGTCCCTATAGGCAAAGCCATCCAAATCTATGAACATCTTATTCTCGTCGACAGAGAGATTGACAAATTTGTCGTTGGTGAAATCAATGACCATTTCCCCCTTTCCGTCGACACCCACATAGTCAGTCCAATTACGATATTCCAACCTTAAATCACCTTCTTCTATATGATCAGCACTGACCATACGTGTATAATGAAAAAAACGATGCAACTTCTTACCATGACAGTAACCTACGGGATGAAAATTAACAAAGAAATAGATGATGGCTGCAAGAAAGTTCTCAGAGGCATTCTTAAAGAAGGCCTCGCTACCGCCTTTCTGATCTCCGCCTCCTTTGTTCAACGATTCCAACAACGTAGCAGCTGTCTCTGATGCCGCTGCTAAATCAGGAATGTACTTTTTCTGTATGGGATTAATCCGGTTGGAATGACGCACATCAGCAAAATTGATGATGCGGAAAGTACAGTTCTCCGGCAAATGCCCGTACTTTTTGTTTTTATAGTAATTATATAACAACTCCTTTGCGAGCGTAGGAAATTTGTAATCGTAGACCATCATAGTAAACCCCTTGGCACTATGCTGGCGAATAAAGGGATCGATAATGCCGAAAGACTTACCGGAACCGGGAGTTCCAAGAACGAGCGTACCACGAAACGGGTTGGTGATATTGATATAGCCATGATTCATTTTTTTCTGGTAATAGAAGATCATTGGAATGTTGACAGAATAATCATTGGATATCTCCTCTGTGGTCTGCTGAAAGGACTCATTCTCAAAGTTGAACTTGTCATCACCTACCTTGCTACGCATATATTTACTGATGGAATCGCCTGCCTGATGGATAAATACGATACCGAAAATGGAACAGGACGCATATATGATACGGTTCAAGGGAACACCCATAAAAATACCTCCCCATTCTCCCTTGTATACAAGAAGACTGAACACGAGAAGGTAAAAGCCGACGCAAGCAGGATATATGACCATCCTTCTTACATTGAACTTCAAGGATTTCTTAGGTCTGCTTCCTATACAGGTTATTCCCACGCAAGTCAGTTCTATCAACTTACATCCCACGACGCTGTTGAAAAATCCCAAATTATTGAGAAAATTCACCAAGAAATTAACTATAGGATCATGGGCCGTAATCGGGAGATTAACAATAATCTCACATATTAGAAAGATGTAAATACAACTACGGAATATATTATATATCTGTTGTTGCTCTTTGGTTTCCTCTACTGCCATATATGATGTATTTTAATCGTTGAATAGTATTGTTTTTTTATCTGATCTTAAACTTGCTCACCTTGTTTATCTTATCATATAGATAACGCTGCAAATAATTCTCATCATCCGTCCCATCCTGCTTCTCATAAAGAAAATGAAAATGAGGATAACGGTTGCTTTGATAGAAATGTGGAGTAACGGCTGCCAACCTGCGCGTTTGTGCTGAAAACTCCACAATGTAGCCGGATAACCGCCTGGACAGATCTGTGAAAAAAATCGGGAATAACTCCAGGCAACTGTCCACGGACAATATTGAATCAGCAATATCGCCAGTGTCAGTATAAAACCGACCGAGGAAACTGCCTACATCACCGTTGTTGGGTCTGCGTCCTTTATGGGAATACAGGCCAGCATTGAACTGCTTCAATGCCAGCCGTCGTTCCGGTAATGAGTCCCAAACTCCTTTGAATGATTTATTCTCAGCCAAGCCAACAGCAAACGGAACGGGAGGGATAAAAGCTTGGGATTGGATGAAATGTTCTGTAGTCAGAAACATATGGGATTCAAAAACCTGTAAGTAATTCTCTATCAAAAAATCGTTTTCGAGATGTAGATGCAGATTAAAGTTCGGAATAATACGGAGAGGTTTTACCTTTACTTCCATAACCTTACTTTCAAAGAGTTCTATTTTGCCTTTATCCTCAGAATAGGACGTACTTCTGCTTTTTTCAACTTGCTAATAGAAGTGACAAATCCGGACTGCAGGGTGATGCAGCTCGCAAACAAGGCTTCCGTTTGACTGTTGGAACCATCCTGCGTACTGCTGAGATACTGGCTTCTGAGAAATGGGTCGCCCCCTATGACTTCCATACTTCTCCCTACAGTTCCAAGAGAGGCGGAGAGCATTCGCAATTCTCCTATGGAGGGCAGTGCCCAGCCACTTACAGGAGAGGAAAAAGAGGAGACGGCTAATGCCGCATAAGCTTTTCTGTCAGACTGTAGGAGCGCAGCCGTGTTCTCACTGCCACAAAGTGCGGTCTGATCTGAAGATACGTTCTGAACAGTTGTCAAGGTATCAAGGTAAGCATATTGCCCAAGCTCCTTATTAGAGACAACCCAGACAGTATCACTGCGTGTACCCATGACAATACCGATGGCCTGCATCTTCGTGGCATCATATCCGTTGATGGAAACGATCCGGTTGTCAGACAACAGTACACTTCCTATGTCGATATGGGAATAAATATTGTCTTCATGCTCAGAACATGACAGGAGCTGAAAGGTCACAAAGAATGCGACAAGTGACAATATCAAAATATTCTTTTTTTTCATCTTTATTATTTTTTACGTTTGTTAAATTTGATCGAAGATCTTATCATCCATCATTGTAATAATACTTCTTTGTAGGATGCTTTCTTCTCCTTCCTCTCTATGATAGAGAAAATGAACATGCGGACAGTTGTCGCCTTGATAGAAATGAGGCACAAAACCTACAACACGGTTGCCGACCTCACAGAAAACGCTGACCATTGCGGAGATCCAATTATAGGCGTGGAAATACGTGTGCTCATCCTCTTCTATGGATTTGTCCCCGTCTATGTAAGCGATGAAACAGCCCAGCTCCTCAGCCTTTGGAAAGTGCCCTAAATGCTGGGTCATATAGACATTGAAATTATGCAGTCCGTCTTTCCGACTCCGAAGGTCATCAAGGAGATATTTATCCGTTTGGTCATCATGACAAACGAAAAAGTTTTCATGCGGAAATTTGGAATGCTGAACGATAAACTTGTTCGTAGTCATAAACATATATGCCTCGAATGGCGTAATTTCTCCCTTCAAGGGATAATCCTCCTGTAAACGTAAATCCATAGTCCTACTGCTAAAGTGGAATTTTAATTCCGATGGTCAATCCGTTACGGAATGTGTCTCCGTGAAGAAAGCAGACATTGTTCTTCTGCTTGACGACGAATTTGACTCCGTTGCCAAAAGCATAGTTGTATTCAAAGCCACCTTCTCCTCCGAAAAAGTATTCTCCACGGGTAGCACCTGCAACAGGTCCTAAATACAATCTAAGAGTTGAGTTGCGCCAACGCTTGACTGATTTTTTGTAAATGAAACCTCCGTCCCAATAATAGTGCTTCCAAAAAGACTTACGACAGACTTTTCCACATTCAGGATCTTTTGTCCAACGGTCTCCGACCTCTCCGAAAATCTCGATAGCATTATCATAGGCCAGCTCCTTTTCCCAGCCAAGGCTGGCATTGATGGTGCTTTGAAAAAGGAAACCGGCATTCAGGTGGATCTGCTCGTCTCCTTCCCCTGCCTTTGCGCAGAGAACAGAGAACAGGACGATTGATAACAGAATAATCTTCTTCATAGACTACAAATTTTATTCGGGATCTGAAAGACGCTTCATAAGACGGGAGTCAAAACCGTCGGCATTGAGAATGTCGGAATACTCTATCGGTATGTAGAGTACGCGCCCGGAAATCTGATTCTCGGAAATCTCCATCGTGAGGATTTTCTCGTCAGGAAAGGTAAGACGGTCAAGGACAAGAACATTGCGATAGGCTTTCTTAAAACGCTTAGACTGGTTCATAACATATACAGGCGTAAGCTCAATAGTTTGGCTATTGGTAGATTTCGCCTCACGCTTATCCGACAACTTTACTCTAATCTCATTGATGTCGTATGGAATATTGGACTTATTGTACAAAGAGAAGTCAATAAAGAAATAATCTCCAATCGAGTAGATGTTATTCACTGCTGCACGAATGCCATCTTTATAATAACGTAAGTTGTTGAAATGTCTGGGTAATGTGCTGATGGCCCATGCATAGCGAGCCATGGAAGCCTTGGGCATACTGACATCAGGATTGGTGTACCGCTTGCAATCGGATATATCAATGGCGTATACGGAATTGGCCTTGGAGGGCCTCTTGACATAAATAACATTGAACTGGGCAATATGGCGCTCGCCGATAACGGTAATGGTTCCAGCATGTTCACGGTCGTACATTCGTCCTGCAGGCTTGATACGAACAATGTTGTCCTCACACTGATTACCGACAATGTTTTCCGTCGAAATATCAACCAACTTGATATTTTCCGGCATGATAATATGGGTAGTCACCTGCTCGTTGACATAAACAATATTTCGCTCATTGTTGCTGAAGATGTAATCAGCATCAGAATCGACACGTTGGATATAATGTACCTTAGCAGTATCGACGCTGATCTCTTTGTATTTCTTGGATTGGGCTGACACAGGAAGCCCGAAAACGGCAAATACAGCCAATGTGAAAAGTAACTTCTTCATAGTTGTTGTCTATTCTTAATTTGTTATCTTTTATTGTTGCATACCATTACTCGGCATTCTCGCTGGAGTTGATGAGATATACAATCGTGTTATACTTGATGCGGGCCTTGTTCTTGCGCATATTGGCTGAAACAGCACTGGAGGCACTTTGGTATACATTCTGTAGTGCTTGCAAGGCGACGGTCTCGCCACGAAGTGAACTGCCGCCGCTGCCATTATCAAACTGTATATTGCTCTGCATAGCCTGTGCTCCGGCATCCCTCATCATGTCTCTGAAAGCAGATTCGGGAACATAGAAACCTTCCATACCGTCATTGTCATAAACACTGAGATTGACTTTTAGAAATCTGTTTCCAACAAGAATACTGGTAATATTAGCCTTTACTCTCTGCTGACCGAAACCCGTTACCAACCCATAGAGATATGTGCCTTTTTTTAATAAAGTCTTATTGACCGTAACATCATCAAGTAACTTGAAACGAAGACGGGTACCCTCATGTGCCTTGGTCGTCTTATCTATCATAGCCTTGATCAGGGGGGCGTCAAGATCCTTCTGACCGGAAATAGTATTGAAGTGACTGGCATTCTTACTCTGTACCTTGCGAACTAATTCCGTTTTCTTGATTTTTGAATTTGTACCGGATCCTTTCCGAGAGCTGGTTGAGCCATACTCTCCATGAATATCATCATTGTTACCACCATAGCCACTATTGCCACTGTAGCTTACATCGCCATAACCGTAATCACCGTTAACACCACGATCAATGGCACGTTGTGCGGCAAGACTTCGCTTTTGGATATATTCCAGTTCCTTCGCATAATCATCCAATTCGTCACGACGACTACTGCCACTACCTCTATAGTCATAAGAAGAACCACGACTACCACGAGCGGAAGAACTACTATTGTTCGAATAAGAATTGATATGTGCACGGGACATAGCTAAACTTCTTTCCATCTCGCGTTGTGCCTCTTCCTGCTCTTTGCGTGCTGCATTATCTTTATCAATCTGATCCAATTCGGACTCAGAATAGCCATTGTTCAATGAATCTTTTTTATCGTCGCTATCAATTTTGAATCCATTGACGGCAGAATATGCATCGTCATTGTCATAACGATCATCCATGGCAGCCATTTTATCCTTCATGGCTGCTGCATCAGCATCGGGAAGAGTGGTATTTAACGAATCAGTGGCAACACGTTGATTCGTCGACGAACCTTCAAACATGGATGATACGGTGTAAGCCAAGGCTGTCAAAGGTAGCAAAATGACAAGCGGAAAAATATATTTCGGCTGCTTTAAATTGAGTTTCTTCATTTTTTATCTGTCTTTAGAAAATTAACTATATCCTGCAAACGATGATAATCGGAGACAATGCGGACAGAATCTTCATGTGTCTTATACTCCAAACTAAGAAGAGAATCCAATTCATTCTTGATTTGAAGCCCTCTCTCTGTAAGTTTTTTCAACTCATAATTCTCCATTCTCTTTGAATCCTGAATCTGTCGCATACCATCCAATGTAGGTTGGATGGTCTCAATTTTGTCAGATATGAAATTCTCATCCTGCTGACTTTCATTATTTGCACCTAATGAAGAAGTAAAGAGAGAGACCAAAGAGAATAATAGAAAGAATATGCAGATGCCCAACACGATCCCCATGAACTTACGGGGATGTGACGAACACCATTGATTGGCATTTGCTATACGTTCTCGCAACCGCAAGCCTTTTGACAACTCCCAGCACTGATAACGTAAAATTCGCTTGTAACGGGGCATGTTACGTTTCTTTTTCTTATTCATAAGCGATGCTGTTTTAATTATTCAAATCAATGTTCTTAAGTGTACGCCAGTTGGTAATCAGCAATCCATGAGGATTGTTCTCTGTACGGGGAGCGTTAATGAGTCCTCCTGTCGTTATTAACGCCCGACGAATCGTTCTTGACGGACGGCGGATGGTCTGAGTCCCATAGTAGACAAATTTTCTTGCACGCTCATCCAACTTAATACTATCACAAATGATTGTACAGGTAGCGGAAGTTGAAACAACATCATTGAAAAAACCACTTTCATCCATACCCTGCTTCTGTTTTAAGGCTGAACCGTCAGCCATGTACAATGCCTTACCAATTGTCCACTTAATATAATCATCGTCAGGAGCCAAATTGAAAAAATATTGATGAAACAACTGGATGTCAGCCTTGGCTTCCATTACAAAATTTGCTTCTTCTTGTGTACGCTGTGCAAGGAATGGTATGTCGCCATCAAGGACGTACACTTGTTTACGCTCTTCACTAATAAGTTTGGTGCCATAGAAGATAAGGAAGCCACAGATGACCACATTGCCGACTATTGTCAGCAATACGGTCATCAGGGCAAGCCTGGTCTTCTGTTCAAGACTTTGTATAAGCATATTTTTCTACTCTCCTATATTGTTATTTTTTTTCTTTTTCTTTGGAAGAATCATCATCTGATTTTTTGAAGGCTCCTCTGAATCCACCTCCAACGGCACCCACAACACCTCCACCTATCATACCTGCGGTTGCCATCAGTGTCCTGGTAGCGGCACCACCAGGCATAGAGGCTCCTGCCTGCGCACCTTCCTTAGCTCCATTAAAGCCGCCACTGACCATTCCGGAAGCTGCACTGGCCGTATGTGAGACTACCGTAGGTGCAACTTTGACAGTTGTACTAACTGCTGATCCGCCCACCGACGCAGCTTGACTGCCAACAAATCCGCCTGCTGCAGCAGCTACTCCTGCCGCAGCGCTACCTGCACTTGATGACATGCCACCAGGAATCAACCAAGAAGCAACCTCTGGCACCATGCCGAGTATTTTTGCTCCTGCAAGACACCCTACAACATACATACACGTCGTTCCAACTGCTTGAAGGCCGAATGCTCCTATACTACTACCCGTGTTTATGTTTGAATCTTTCAATAATCCATTGTAGGCCTTTATATCCGCTTGAAGATTGCACCATAAAAGGTAATCCACGTAATATATGACCAAATATATGATGAATCCCCATAGGGAGAGGGTTACATATTTAGATACCCATTGCGACCACGCATTTTTCCATGGCGGAGCAACGGACAATCCAAAGATGATCGGAGCAAATAAAGCCATGATGCTCATAAAGACGCGTTGACCAATAAACATACCGTAGTACATCATTTGGAAAATGACCTCTCCAATGAAACGAATGACATTGTTCGTCCACTCACTGACTTTCGTCTCCACAAGAACAGCAGCTTGCTTGGCCTGATTCTGAATGGCCGTTCCAAGATTGTCTACGGCATTTTTTATCTTATCCATTATACCATCCTCAGTAGCGGCTTGTTGAGCTTCCTTCTGTTCTTCCTGTTGTGCCTGCTTGCTACGCAAGGAATCAAGATATTCCTTTTGCTTTAAGGCTACTTCAACCTGAAGCTGATTCAACCTTTCATTCTCTATTTTTGCCATAGTTTTAGTTGTCTGTTCCAATGCAAAACCGGGCGAACGCAGTACAGAACAGATGGTTCCAGAAAATGTAATGCACATAGCAAGTCCCCATATTCTCAATAACTTCATGACATCCATAACACGTCGGCCAAGGATCATCATCCATGCTTCATAGCCGCCTACACAAATGGCACAGACGGCACCGATGGCACGTGCGATAGAATACATGTAAGTAAAAAGGAAGTTCGTAGGAGGATTCTGCATGTGCTCCAACAACCTCGTCAAACTCTCATCTATCAATGGCAACCCCATTGTCAAAAATAGGTCTATCATTTCTTCTTTTTATTCTTGTTACACTACGTATTATCGATTATCTCTCCCCTTCCGTCATTTGTTTCTCTTGTCATAATACGCATGGCAGATTTTGGCAAGGTTGAATACACTCTTGCGCAACTCTTCCATATCGGTCTTGGCCTTTGCATACCCTTTTTCTCTCTTTACATTTTCCAATTCATAACCGGGTCCGGTTTTGCGAAGATAAGATATGTTGGCCGTGATAATCTCGTTACGTTTAAGCAACTCATTGACTGCATCTTTTAGTTTTCCACCACTTGCTGCAAGGCAATAGCTCAAACCGTCGGAAATGGCCGCTTGTAAATCGGAGAAATACTCGGCATACTTGCCATAAACAAGATCCACGTTCCTGTCTGCTGCTCGCGACATCTCTTCATCGTTAAGTTTCTTGATTTGCTCGCGTTCTTTCTCAACAACCTTTGCTTTCGATTTCATCGCTTCTATTTGTAATAGACGACGGGGAGCAATGGTTTTTACGTTAGATTTGGTTTCCTTAAAATGGACACGCAAACCGGATTTGAATCCGTGCCATTCCCATTTTGTATATGCACCGCTGTAATCCTTATGCATGAAATAATAATACCAGTCTGGAGAAAAATCCCAATGGCCGGCCTCCATAGACAATATCTGCTTTTCCTTATCTTTGTCGTGTTGGTAAACCTGTGCAGAAACTGTAAGGGAAAATAATAATACTGAAATAAGAGCAAATATATGTTTCATAACCATTATATCATTGAATTGTACTTCTCATTATTAGAATCCCAATGGGTGATGGCTTCCTTTGCTATTTGGTCCGTTACATCGCTGTTCAGAATATCCCAAATGTAGTCGTATTCAAAACCACCCGTCACAATACACTCTGCCCACCACATACCCTTGGTAATGATGTCGTGAATCTTCACTATCTCACTCTGTATCTCCGCAGCCATCATAATACGTTCCTGCATGGAAGCCTTCAAAATGTTGGTCTCTGCGGCAAGCAGTGTACCCACGGATTTTGAAAGTAGGTCAACCTGTTTCTTGATGTTGAAGTTGGCCTCTACATAATACCATCCCAGTTGCGGTTTGCGCTTGATATGCTTGGTCATAAACTTAGTATAAGCAGCGTAGTCCTTAATAGTGTTGACGCTTTCTAAAGATATATGACTGATCATGCCACCAAGGTAGACCCACTGGTAAGCAGTATCCAACTTCGTATTCAGAGTCTTGCGGACATCCTCAAACTTGGTGGTATTGTCTGAGATTACGTCTTCCTCGACTTTACTTGCTCCTGTTTGTACGACTGCACCATCTTCGGCCTTCGCTATCAATTTATGCAAGTTGATAAGAGCTTCAATGGTTGGTAGATCGGAGGGCAAAGAGAAAGAACCCGCTTGTAGATGGGTTACCAACCCCCAAAACAAAAATATAATAAACACCTTTTTCATAACAGCTTTCTATATTAATGGATCCAAATCCCATTGTAAAATGGCACTCTCCACCGTATTCTTTAAATCCATGACGTTGAACCACGTAGTGGGATCCAAATTAAATAACATTGCACCGACTCCATATGCCTGACAGACATAGGTAAGCTGTTCTAATTGAATATTGATACTACGAAGATCGTACAACAGACTGTTGGCAAGGGTCAACCGTTCACTCCGATCAAGAAAATTGTAACCATCCCCCTTGCCAAGATGGGCATTCTTCAGCAACTGTGAAAGTTTGTCATCCTTATTTTTACTGGTGAAATCGGAGAGACTGACTTTACCGTTGTTCACAATATCAACAAAAGTCCCGATTAGACTGATGGCATGCGTTTCGATATTGAGGATGTAATCAAGACTGTTGATGTAATTGACGACGGGACTGTGGTTGATAGCCTTCAATGCCCGGGCCGTATTGTCGGGAATCTTGGAGAACTCTTCTACCATCTGCTTGTAATATACAGTTTCATATCCGAACCCCTTGACATTCTGCATGCTCAACTTGTACAACTCCTTAATGGTAGTCATACTCGCAGTGTAACTTTCGATCTTCTTTTTGCGTGACTTTATAGTGTCAAGTACTTCATTATGTTCATCCTCCATCTTCTTCTCCAAAGCCGTATTGGCTACAACGGCTGCAATGGTCTTGGGATCATTGACTGCTTTCGCCTGGGCATAGGCTGTAAGATGCGAAGATAAAAGCATTGCAAATGCAATGAATGTCATTCTCAGTCTTTCCATAAGCTCATGATGTTTTGATGTTTGTTAACAAGTACGGCAAAATCAAAATACCGCCCTATTTTTTTCTCTTTTCTGTCAATCTCAATATGCTCGATGGCTGCTTCTATATTGCCGTCATAGGCACGCTCATAGATTTTAAGCGCTTCTTTCTCGACACGCTCCGTAGTGAACGCCCAATACCACTCTGGGGGTACTTCAACACTGTATACGTCAGAATACAGACCACGAGCTATCCATACTTCCTTGTGGTAGGGAATGCCTTCTTTCTGAGGTAGGGCATTTATGGTGAAAATCTGCATCTTCTGAACATCAGTAAGCCCGAGAATAGCCGAAATCTGATCGTATCTATCTTTGAACTTACTCTGATCAAGAAGGATCTTTACATCACTGTTGTTGATGATGGCTTCCTTGACGATGGGTGAGTCTATGACATCGTTCAATTCTTGAGTGACAACTCCTGCAATGCCGTTGAACTTGCGAACTGTCTTATAGAGATACTTGATGTAGCCTGCCATGGTCGGGGAAGATATGGCTTTCCAAGCTTCTTCTATAATGAGGGCCTTACGACCCTTCTTCAAGCGCATCTTCTGAATGAAGACATCCATGATGATGAGGACGACGATGGGGAACAACACTGGGTCGTCCTTGATCTTGTCTATCTCGAAAACAATGAACTTCTCATCGAACAGGCTCTTGTCAAGGTCGTTGTTCAAGGTGTACTCCAGCTCTCCACCTTTGTAGAACTTGCTGAGAATGAAGGAAAAATTGTAGAGGTCGAAGTCTATATTCTTTTCCGTCTTCATCTGCGGAATGCGCTCCAAGGCGAATTCGTAGTAACTGTTGAAGTTGAGCTTGGAAACTCGCAGCTTCTTGCGCTGCTGTTCCATGCGGTCAATCTTCTTGTCTATCCTGGCAAGGTACTTGCCTTCGATGAGCTCGGGCATCAGACGCATAATCTGTCGGTTGGCGGCTATCTTCTCTCCTTCGGTAGCAGCATTATCATTGAGCAACTGGCGCAACTTCTCCACCCGACGGCTGATTCTCTCGTGATGCTTTTTCTCCTCCTCGGTGAAAGTGAAGTCTACATCATCATCAACCTTTTCTGAAATTGTCTTCTCTTTCTTATTTTCTTCGGTCTTTCCTTTGTCTCCCTCCAGTTCCTTTTCTTCCAACTCGTCTATAGTATAGTCCTTGCCATACTTTTCTTCGAGTTTGTCTTCATACTCTTGATACTTTCCATTCATCTTATCCTCCAACATCAGACGCTCGCGCAGACGCTCACGCTCTTCTGGAGTGAACTTCGTGAATGGATGAAAATAAGCGTCGTAATACTCAACAAGGGTCTGGTCTATAATGTTGTCCTCAATCTTCGTAGGCTCTGTGTCACCCTTGAAGATAAGGAAAATAAGGGATTTAAGGAAGTTCTTCTTCTCTGCAAAATTCTGCTCAAACTCCTCATTCTTGATGGAAAAAGGATTCATGGAAATGGGATGGTCTTTGCTGTATGTTATATATGTGCCGTGGAAGTAGTGGCTGATACCCTCATAAGAGTCTCCTGTATCAACCATCACCACATCGGTATTCTGCAAGAGCAACTGAGCAACAACGCTATTCATGTGGAAGCCTTTTTATATCTCCTAACACGCTGAGCTACAGCACTCTCTTGAAAACAACAAATTCAAAACGGTACAAATTTTGAACAGGCGAAAATCTATAGTTCAAAGCACTCGGCAAAGAGAAAAAACTATGACAGGGGTAAAAAGTGGTTTTAAGATTATTTATGAAAATATTTTGGGTAATTTTGGCTGATTGCTATCCAAAGAGCGCATTTTTGATAATAAGTCCCACCTCCATCAGCCATAAAGAGTGAGACAATCGAAAAAGAAAAAGAGGGATGAGAGAGCCTTCTTGGTGGCTTCAACATTGGGCGAAAATGGATGTCTTGTACCT
>SAMEA3663095__coassemble_1229_pt1 | contig 19342 bp, 18 predicted proteins | sample SAMEA3663095__metabat2_high_PE_012 | metagenome-assembled genome bin SAMEA3663095 (sample SAMEA3663095) | pig gut metagenome | biome: pig gut; feature: pig-associated habitat; material: faeces | place: France | collected 2012 | reverse complement strand
ACATGTTTTTGGGTTAGCGACTGTACGCACTCCACAGGGTTTGTCGGTTGCGCCTAAGATCTATGACATCATTGAAAGAAAATGTTACGATTTGATCGTTGAAATAGAGGTATATATCGACTATCAGACAGAAAAACATAACTTGAAACACAAGTTCCAAAAGTCGAGACCATTTAGCCTTTATCCCAAACCACCCTGATATGAGCACAAACACATCCACGCATATAAATGTAAAAGACTCGACCACAGTTCTTACCACAGAGAATGCGAAACTATGTTCTAAAGAACCAATAGAAGGAGGATTCAAGGCTCTAAAATTCACATGCAGAAGCATCACCATCAACATGGAAATAATGCGCAATAGTTCTATACTTGATTCCCTATTTTTGCCCTCGAACAAATGCGCAGATGGGGGGGGTACTTCCAAATTACAATGCATTTCCTTTATTGTTTTCTTAATACTTAAACATCAATTAGCTCATTATCCTTTTATTCGTATTTACTAGAGCAAAAGTACTTCTTATATTCGTATTTTGGCAAAAACACACACCAATACCAGTATTTAAAAAGCCGTGGATGACGTTTTCTCATTAACTGTTCTTTAGTCATCCAGCTGCCGCAATAATGATGAATTGTCCGAGTGTTGTCGGTAAACTCACACTTACCCGTCCAAAATGACAAGGGACAGAAATACTCTTTAGGATATACATATATACCATCTACACATTGCAGTGCATCCACCTGTTGAAGTCCATGATGGACAAGTAATTCCGTAGTATATTCAACTACAGTTTTTGTGTTTTGACAGCCATTTGCTAAAAGGAAATGCTTGTCCTTATAAACATCTAATAATTCTTTGTAAAGAGTGAGTCCTGCTGGTGCCCCCAAACCAAGACCAGGTGCGACCAATAGAGTCTCACCTCCACTCTTCAGCTCATTCTCACAAGCCATAAATGCCCCTCTTGCTACTATATCCTCAATTTTTGCAATAGCCTCTACATCAGTGTCAAAATATATGCCTCCATAATGATACAAGATCCAAAAACGAGCATAATCACTAACAAAAGCATACTTGCCAGCTATATAGGCCTCCCTCGTATAAGGGATAATGTTTACATCGAAATTATCTTCGTTCCATTCTTTGATTTCATAATCGGGATAATATTTTTTCCAAGACTTAATGCACTTCTTTGCCAACTTCGGCAGCTTGCCTCGTCCGAACCAACAGTAATGAATTATTTTGGGTATCATAGTTAATAACTAAACATTGAGATTTCCTACCTCACTTTTCACCGATGAAGTAAGCGATTTAGTAACCCTTGGGAATATATTGAAATGATAATTCTGAGAGTCTGAATCGGAAAAGATGCATTTTTCCATATTTTTATAATCGGATACTTTCCCCTCCTGGCATAATAAACATATTCTTTAATTAATGCCATACGAGTTTCACTATTAATTACATGTTTGGCTTTCTCGTTATAATAAAGGGCATATCCTTTTGGATTCCTTTCTTTAATTACATGATAACGACTCGTGTACCCGTCGTCCTGATACTCACAGCCCATACAATACTCTGGATAGACCAATATCTGATATTTTTCGTCAATCTGACAATAAATATAATCCTCCGTGATAAATTTCTCACCTTCTATTTTGGGGAATGGGTACTGCCGGATAACATCTATAAGAAAGGCGATGGCCGTCTCACCAAAGTAACCATCCCGGTAGAGGCCAGCCATAGTGTTATATTTTTTGCGTGGTAGCGTCTCCAAGGAGTCAATCTTATTACGTGGAATATACTTCGGTCCAATTATTCCGCAGAGGCCTTCCCTACGGTTTGCATTCCAATAGTCGAGCATGGGACGAATCGACTGGGGCAACATCCAATCATCCGAATCACAGCAAAGAAACAACTCGGTATCGCATTCACGTGCTCCCAGATTGTGAGCCTGCATCTTTCCTGCATTTTCCTGATAGAAGTACCGGATGTCTATCCTGTCATCAGCCTTCCACTTTGCAATCAATCCACGAGTATTGTCTGTAGAACCGTCATCGACGATCATCCACACGAATAAGGACGTATCCTGTTCTAAAAGACTACGATAAAGACGAGGAAGTGTATATGCCCGATTAAAAGTCGGGGTGAAAATGGTAAGTTGCTTCATCCCACTAATGTCTTCTTATTTTAATCAATCCTAAAATTCTTTTATGAAACCTTTTCATGCCTGGGGTGAAAATATAAAATTCAAGATATATTGCTGGAATAACGGTTACCGTCAAAATAAAACCATAAACAACAACATCAAAGAATCCTGAAAATGAAGACGGACATAGTGACTTGTTAACAACCACGACGATAAAGACAGCTAAACCTGCTAACAGATAACGATAAAGAACCGGAATGTAATATGAACGCAATGGATGAAGACGAAAACCATGAGTGAACAAAAAATAAGGTTTCCAACCATACATAATAATAATGTTACTTGCAGTAGCACCAAGCAAAACTCCTGCAATGCCAAACAAACGTCCAAGCAATATTGACACACCGAAATTAATGCAAGCCTCAACTATTGGTGCCCACACATCTTGAAACAATCCATACCCACTCACATATTGGCCTATGGGATCACGATTGAGCATAAGCCAAGAGTTGAATACCAAAATAATGAGTACTGATGGTCCTAAAAGATAATTAGGCGACAACCAAACTGAGATAAAAGGTTCGGTAATAAGTGCAAGCACCAAAAGACAAGCAGTGGAAATGCATATTCTGGAATCATTAAGCTCCCAAAAAACGTCCAATATATGCTGTCTGTCGTGACTGGCAATAAGATTGCCAATAGCAGCTTGAGAACTTGAAAACGCCATACCCAGAATATCTTTTGCTTTGTCTATCAAGGTAAGGTAATTCCCAAAATACGCTATTATTGTCAATGAAGAATAAGCATACATTATTAAAGGAGAACACTTGAAAACTATAAATGTTGAAATCTGATGGAAAAAAAGTTGCGAGGTTTTCTTGAGCACATCAGGGTATTTCTTCAGCAGTTCTTTACCCTGTAACTCCGCTTGATGGAGCCAAGGATACTCTTTTTTCAAAACATGATTAAGCCAAAGTGAACCTAAAATAGTACCCAGCAGGTTCGTCCCTATATAGAAGAAGAAAGGTGAAGGAACATAAGGAAGCACGATCACAAGGATGACCCTAAATGCAAGACCCATGCCTGACGTTACTTTTGTTACCTTATATCCTTTCTGATCCGCACTCAACACGCAGGATCGATAGTTGACGAAATATCCAAGCAGTGACCCAAAGAGCATCACAGAGAAGGTAGCGTAAGCGTACCACAAAGGGACCTTTATATCCTTGAATATAAGAGGGAAGAAACACATTAAAATAGCAGCTGCCACAATGATTACAGCAGCTATCCTTCGGTATATCCATCCTTGAAGGGAAACTATATCATTTATTGTACGTGTGTCCTTATCGAACATGGGCTGATAAAGGAAATAGCCCACAGAAGCTCCTACTCCGAGTTCGGCTATATTAAGGAAGCTAAGCAAAGATGAGGCTGTCGTATCAAGACCTAATATCTCTGCGCCTAAATAGTCATAGAATACTTTGCGGGCCCAAAATCCTACAATTAGATTAAGCGTGTAGTACAACACTGACACCTCAGCGTTCTTCAAGCTCTTCGTCGTGCGTGATTCCTGCATTTATTAATATTTTATCAGAATATAATACCTTATTTAAATATTTTATCAGAATCTTGTTTTGACCATGATTTCACCCACGCAAATAGGGAACATGTGATAATTATTTGCTAAAAATATAGTTGCAACCTTATTCCTTTACCTTTGTAATATCTCGTCAAACTCGTAGTAAAAAATGAAAAGTACTATATATATATGAACTTTTATATGTACAGAAGAGCTACAAATAGTATTTTAAAAGAATTCATAGTTTGAACAATCATCAAACCCTTGGCTATATCGAAATATGTGATTCGTTTCTGAGCGGTCATACTATATGGTAAGTTTTCTATTCCCAATAGCCCAAGGCATCCACCTTGACAACAAGAGTATAACAGGATAAGAAATAAACATTACAATTAAACTATATGAGAAGTATACAATAGGCAGGTACATGTATGCGTTAATATCAACATTAAACAGCCGTTTAACAAAGGTTGTGAAATATAGCCCCTCTATACCATGCAATCCCATTATTACTATGGTACCCATGGATAAAATTTCTATAACCTTAAATCGGAGCTTATTCAGAAGCATCGAAAATGCAATCAACTGCCCTATACCTATAAAAGCCAATGGATAATATAAAAAAGGGAAAGGACCAAATTCCCGACTATAAATATTTACTCCATTATTGAGAGGAACACCAATGATACTTAAAGCAAAGAATATCACAAAGCATATCCACCCCCCCCGGATTGAAGTTGCATTTGGGAAATCTCTTCTACGGAGATAATAACCAATCATGAAGAATGGTAATGCCGTAATGGCCACATCAGCTCGAAGCCATGGATGGAAAGGAAAGGAATATGCGAATATAATAGACAAAACTAAGATAATATATTGAACAGACTTCTTGAGCTTAATAATCATCCAGGACATCATCCATACCCACGATAAGGCAATTAAAAACCAAGTAGGCCCCGGTTGGCCTTTACAATCTGCCGTCAAGAAAGAAAATAACTGATCATTCCATCCCTGTCCGCTTAAAATCCAAGTAGGGATTAGAAATATATTAGCCAGCAAATTCAGTCCGATATAAGGCATTATCAGAGAATGAAATGTCCTTTTCAACAAATCAGAAAAACGGTTCTCTTTAACCTTAAACAAATAGCCGGATACAAAGAAAAAGAAAGGCATGTGGAACGAATAAATCCAATGCACAAGAAAAACATTTGTTGAATTGCATTTATCAATAAAATGTCCCAGTAATACCATATAAATGGCAATGACCTTAGACCAGTCTATCCAAGAAATACGTTTGTTGTTAACGACTGCACGACCCATTGTACTATGAATTTTAAGTTCCAATCAACAAAATAAATAGTTACACGAAAATGGTAAACGTCTTATTTTCCGCCACGCCACATCTCCCGGCTGTTTTTCAGTTGGTTATGTGGATTACGCAACAAAATGATTTTCCAAGTTTAACCTATATTTTGATATAACAGGGCAGCAATTGCCGCTTGTCATAGGTTTCTTTGCTGACTATGCACTTGAAGAGCCTCTCAAGGTATGTCTCTGGATTGATGCCGTTGAGTCTGCAACTCTCCGTAAGCGAAAAGACGAAGGCTGTATTTTCAGGTTCATCCGACAAATCGTGTGATTTTGTCATTATGCAAATTGAAAAGTCTTAACTTAAAACAGGCAATATCTCGGTAGCCGTAGGCGTTTTTCTTCAAGACTTTTATTTTATTGTTGATCCTTTCTACTTTTGCATTGATTGTCCTACTTTTGTAATAAGCCAGAATTCCCGTTCTGTAAGTGGCGATAGAATTACCCAGCTTTACAAGAATGGGAACTTTTGATTCCCGAGCCTGTTTTATCCTGCCATCCAACACAGCCTCTTCTTCTTTATATGAGTTCTGCTTCCATACCGCTTGCAAGTATTTGATCACGAGCCTTACCAAACGATGTGTATAAGCTGGTGTCCATTCGTCTTTTTTGTTCACTTACAAAGCAAATGGATTCCCAGCTATTTTCTTTACATCAATCAAACATTATCACACGATTTGTCGGATGAAACTTAATAGTTGCTGAAGCTGCATGCTCAGCTAAAAACATTAAACACCAGAGCATTATCTTGACAATTCAAAGTATGATTTCAGCCTCTGTTTTCGGAACATACAACTGAACACACTAAATAATAGCTTTTTGGTATTTATCATACAAATATCCATGTATCTTAGACAAGTCAGTCATTCTGAATGAGTCTTCATCAAAAGCCCATCTATATTCTGGACGATTCTTAACTTCCACAAGTTGCTGATGAAGTTCTTCTTTTCTGTTACCAGGAAAGTATATCGGCTCGCAGAAATCTTCCCAAAAATGAGGGCATGAAAAATAAAAATCGCGAAGTTCATCTAATGTGAAGGATGGCTCATAGTCTTGAATCGTATAACCAAGCTTTTCCAACTTATCCACTATACTCTTTTCCGTCTCATTCTTATGCCGATTCACGTATGCATTATATCGAACAGCCAATTGAGATAAACGTTTTGAGGCTTTATTGTACTCTCGCCAATGATGGGTCAAAATATCGTCAGGAAACAGTTTACTTCCTCCATCAAACATTTTATTGTATTTATCTGAAATGTTTCTGTGATGGCGGAACTTTAAGACCTTCAAACGAGTAACATCATTAAAGTTCTGCCCTATCTCCATATCGTAGAGAAAGCCACGCTGTGCTCCACTTCTAGGGAAAATCTGAAGTCCTATCGTCGAAAGATGAGGTATCTTAAAATCTATGCCTTCTTTTAATTCATAAAGATATAGGCAGCCAATACCTTCTGCTTTGGGTATGTAAGTATCTGTGTTAGAATCATATTTGTTTGAAGCAAAGAACGCTGCAACTTGAATATCCGATGTCAGATCCATAAACCAAGTCTTGTTGTAATAATGCTGGGCCAATCCGCACAGATTTATTTCAAAGACAAACGGATAATTACCAAGTTCAATGCCATGATCCAAAAGTCTGACCAAAGGATGTGAGAGCATAAGCCATTGCTGTTCCTGAGCACGCACCATTTCTTCTAAGAAATAATTCTTATTACGGTCACGAAACAATGATGGAGCACAATCTTTATAAAACTTCTCCTGACCACGATAAAGAAAGCGATGACCGTGGAGATTTGGCTTCAACGAAAATCTGCCAGATTCCAATCGGCAGACAATAAATTTATCTTCAGGTGCATTGTTTTCAAATCCAGAATAGGGATTGAACAGATACTCGAATTTATCTGTCGGAGGTAATGCGTCTCTCGTATTATCTTCTGGTAACGACCTTTCTAATTTCTTTGCAAACAATATTGCTTGTTCAAGACTGTCGAATATTTTAGGATAAATGCTCATAACTAAAACCCTTAATTAGCCTTTAATGTTTTCGGAACAAGTCTCATAATTCTGTAACATTAAAATATAGAGATTTACCATGTCCGCCTTTATTGTATAATATCATTTAGAGTTCACCATTGAATGATGTCACATTATTGGCACAATATTTGTTAAACTGATTGTATGATCTTTTAGATCAAAAATTCTCTGAATTTTTCCAAGGGGAAAGTTCAGAGAGCCCCGAGAGGGGTACGAAATATTGATGGTAAATCTGTCATATTGGCAGTACTGGGACTCATCGGATGGACCCCGGCCAATTATTTATCATTATATTTTGATTTAAGATCGTTTTTCTCTGACATCCGACAGAGAAGGTTCAGTTGGTATGACACAGTGTCATTAATCCTTGATGGATTATAGCTTGTACCTTATCCTCCACTAGTGTTAGCAGCACAATGCATATCTGCATTGCTACTCATAATTAGGTACATAAAAAGCTAACCAATTAATAGAAGATCATATGGAGGGTTCAAGGAAAAGAACTAAAAACCAGGAGGTTGGACAAGATCCAACCTCTTTTCTTTCTCTGAATTGATCTTCTTGTCTTTGTCTATCACACCGTCTCAACACACATCGATCTTCATTGCTATCTCGTGCCGATGCTTATAGCATATAATTTTAATACAAGAAAGTTATTTTTAGCGATCTCCGCGCCTTTGCGAGAGGCTTTCGCACGCAGACATTTGTTTTTCTTGCAATATATTTATTTCTCGCCAAGCCGCTAAGGGCGCAAAGGCCTGCATACCCGCGGAGCCCTCGCGACAATGTACCCTGCGCAGGGGAGGGCTTCATGCCCTCCCTCGAAAAATGTCCCAACCGATTGAACACCACCACCGATTAGGGAACATCGGTCGAACATTATCTGTGGAAGGGCATGAAGCCCTTCCCTGCACTGGTGCCAACAACGCAGAAAACATGTAGAACAGGCATCACACTTTTCCCCCAGCTATTTTCCATCCGTCAATGCATCGTTTCTCCTTTGAGAAGTTGACACCAATCTTTATCACCTTGCGTGGGTCGGAGGCAAAGGGCTTGGCATAGCCTTTCAAGTCTATCTGTCGCAATGCCTCCGCCGCCGACTTGTCGTACTTAAACTCGAAAATGTATATATAGTCGTTGGTTTTGGCTATCATGTCGATACGGCCGTCGGCGATGGTGCGCTCCACCTCAACATAAAATCCCAACAGCAACGTGATGAGATAGAATGCATTTTGGAAATATTTCTCCGCGTCACCCACGATCTCATAGCTTACTCCCCAGAACAGGGTCTCCATGCGGTGCATGAAAGCATCCGGGTGGCCCTGCCTCAGTTCACGGACAAAACGGCCGATGAACATCGGGCCACCACCGTCCTCCACATGAACATAGTAGGGGAGCAGGTAGCTCGCCCATCCTTCCTTCACTTCCTCATTGGGATAACCGAGGATATACAGTCCGAAATCCTTGTCGTAGCCTTTGATGGTCAGGTATCCGCTCTGATAGATGATGGGTACGGGACTGAGGCTCAACGAGTCGATAGAGTTAAGGAAGTCGGCTGACACCTCTTGCCCGGTCAGGTCAGGCAGATAAAAGTCGTCGCGCTTGAGCAACTCCACGAGAAATGACGGGGTGCCGGTCTCGAACCAGTAGCTGCCAAAACGCATCTTCGAAAAGGTTGAAAGCAGGGAATAAGGATTATACAGCCCATCGCCCTCCTCTAAAAAATGATAACCGTCGTACCGCTTGCGCAACCGCTCGCATGTCGCTTCGAACGAGAGATGGTTGCTGACGGCCAATTCGCGAATGCTCTCGGTGAAATAGGCGGTCATCTCGTTTTCCGTGATGCCGCATATAGTGTTGTAGCGCCAGTCCATCGATATGTCGGTGAGGCTGTTGAGGTCGGAGAAAACGCTGATCTTCCCAAACTTTGTCACGCCGGTGAAGAACGCGAACTTGAAGTAACGATCGCACGACTTCACCACACCGTAGAAGGATTTCAAGATGATGCGATAGTCATCCTGCAACTTTTCATTGCCGATGGCAGAGAGCATGGGCTTGTCGTATTCGTCAACGAGCAGTACGATCTGCTTGCCGCTCTTCTCCGCTGCCGCCTTGATGACATATTCGAACCGCTGTCCGGCTTCCCGAAGTCCGGGGCCGCGTCCGTATTTCTCCTCGAGAGGGACGAGGAAGGCGTTCAGCTTTTCCAACAGTGAGTCTACTGTCTGATACTGCCCCGTATTGAGATCGAGATGAAGAACAAGGTATTGCTTCCACCCGTTCTCCATTTTCTCTATGGCGAGTCCATGAAACAATTCTTTCCTGCCCGAGAAGTAGACCTCCATCGTACTGATAAGCAACGATTTGCCGAAACGGCGCGGACGACTGAGGAAATAATATTTTCCCTCACTGGCCAGTCTGTATACAAGTGCCGTCTTATCGACATACACGTATCCGTCATTGCGGATGCTCATAAAGTCTTGTATTCCTATCGGGTATTTCATAAAACGTCTTGCTTTACAAAAAATCCCATGATCTTTTTTATCGGCTCCATATCATAGAATTTATGACGTGAATTTTTCAACGTACATATCATACATTGATCGTATTTACCCAGTGCAGGGGAGGGCTTCATGCCCTCACTCGAAAAATGTCCCAACCGCTGTGGAAAACACCGCTTGAAAAAACACCACCGCCGATTTGAAACACCACCGTCGATTTGAAAATCGGTCGAACATTGTTTGTGGAAGGGCATGAAGCCCTTCCCTGCACTGACACCAACGCTGCGAAATCATGCGACTCGTTTGTTTAACGTACATATTCATGCATTCATCGTACACATTCCTTTGCGTTCTCCGCGCCTTTGCGAGAGCCTCATTTCTCGCGGTATATCTTTTCTCGCCAAGCCGCTAAGGGCGCTAAGGCTTGCATACCCCTCAGCGCAGCCTTGGCGTCCTCCGCGACTTTGCGAGAGACCTTCTTCCCGCGGGATATTTTTTCTCGCCAAGCCGCTAAGGGCGCTAAGGCATGCATACCCCTGCGCAGCCTTGGCGTTCTCCGCGCCTTTGCGAGAGCCTCATTTCTCGCGGGATGTTTTTTCTCGCCAAGCCGCTAAGGGCACTAAGACATGCACATCCCTGCGCAGCCTTGGCGTTCTCCGCGCCTTTGCGAGAGCCTCATTTCTCGCGGGATATTTTATTCTCGCCAAGCCGCAAAGGACGCTAAGACATGCATATCCCTCGGCGGAGCCTTTGCGTTCTCCGCGCAGCAAATCAGCGCGAAAAATGAGCGCATTACATTATGTTACTCTATTGCAATCATATATTACACTCCTTCAAGTGCTCAATGATTTTGGGCATAAATGGGCTGCCATTGAATAGCTTTTCCTTTCTTTCACTCCATTTCTGCAAATCATCGTTGATTACATCTATAATTTCACTGGTTCCTCTGTTTTTCCATCCCAATAATCGCTTGTCGGAGTTTAAGAGATAGTCAACAGAAGCAAGCAGCTCTAACGAATAAGCGGAATAATAGCCTCGCAAAAAGTTCTTCGTTCCATTAGATATATCCTTATATCTTACATTATCAGGATTGTCAAGATATGCATGGACAGACTCTTTGGTATCAGGCAAGATCCATAGTTGATCAAAGGGCTTGACTTCCATTCCACCCATACCTTTTATATAGCTGCCATTGAGTGCATAAAGCAAATGGCTTACTTTTCCTTTGGAATAAGGTCCATAAAAATATGGTATATATTTAATTTTGAAAACATCTTCTGCTCCGAACTTCTGCAGGAAATAGATAATCTTTTCAGTAGCAAAAACAGAAATAAACTCCCCGTAGGCAACCAAATCGCCAAGTACATCCAAAGTCATGGCTCGAGCAGGCGTTAAATTTACTCGCTCACCCTTGAGCCGTTCTACAATGTGATCAGACGGCTGGTAAATATAAATGTTACAATCGAGGTCAGACAAAGAATCCTCTATCATTTCCTGAACCCTTAACCAATCAAGCCCCCCATTATGAGAGCCCAAAGGAGGAACAGCTATGGACGTGATATTCATATTAAGAATAGTACTGCGCAGACTTCTCAATCCTTGCTGTATATATGAATATTCTGACGGTCGGCGCCACGTGGTTTTCGTTGGAAAGTTTATGATGATTTTATTGCCTATAAGACTATGTTCGGTAGTAACAAACATTTCACCGATTTTAACTTTTCCGTCCTTACATGCTTTATGATATCGTGCATAGTTCATAGGGAAGCGCTCCTTGAACTGTAAAGCGATTCCTTTGCCCATGACTCCTACCGTATTAACGGTGTTCACAAGAGCTTCTGCTGAACTATCCAACAGATTTCCTTTCGTATAGTGTATCATATTGGTTCCTCAAAAATAGTAAGACCGGCGGATGGCGATCCTAGCCTCATCAATGTTATAGTCCAACAATTGCTGTTTTGCTTCTTTATTAAAAACGACGAAGCCTTTTATATATTGTGGTGGCAGCTCATCTAAAAGCAGTAACTCGGCTTCTTTGCGTCGTTTCAAATCTCTATCATCTTCATTATTTGCCCAACTTGTTGCATAGACATCTTTGTAACTAACAATGTCATCTATCATTGAAAGCTTATCACGCGTATATGTAGTCGTTAACAAATCCAGAGCATGACCATCGGTAAACACACAATTTATATTATGTGTAACTATATCGTCAAGCCTAATGACAACATATACAATTTCTTCTGCTTTATACATTACCACATTATTATAACCATGCTGAATCACATATAACATAGGAGAACGAGGACCGAAATAAAATGGTATACAATCGCCTATTTTATAATTCTTGTAGATAACTCTATCATCTCGGGACGCAATGACGCTTGTGTCACCGATCGGCACATAATTGGGATCTGCATGCTCAGAATTTCTATGGACAAAGCCATACTGCAAGAGATGTGGGACATTATGAATATGTGTTATTCGAAATGCATATTTTATCTTATTCCTTTCCATGATATAATACTCCGTCATATATATGATTATTTAGGATACGTCAAGATTTGTCGCACATTTCTTTGCGTTCTCCGCGACTTTGCGAGAGACCTTTTTCTCGCGAGGATATTTTTTTCGCCAGGCCGCTAAGGGCTCTAAGGCATGCAACCGTTTTGGAAAATCGGTCGAACATTGTTTGTGGAAGGGCATGAAGCCAGATACATTCTCACGAGTTCCGGAATATTGCACAGCACCAAAGCCTCAAACTCATGAAGTTGTATATATGGGATGAAATTCTGCTTGTCTACAAACTTCCCAAGCTCCTCCTCCAGACTTGTCACTTGGTCATAATCCTTGAACTGGAGCGACCTGTCATAACCAGGGAAATCATCAGGCAAGGCATAGAGATCGAACATTGTCGTAAATAAATGTCTGTCCATTCCATCGCCATAAAATTGCCTCGTCATGTTCTCCAAGTCACGCATAGCCTGTGAAAAACTGATCATTCCTCCCTTTGCACCGAGTTTCCTATTCGTAAAGAGTGCCTGAGTTATCACTTGTATTCCCTTCAGGATGAGATAAGGACTTAGGGTCGGTTCTAAAATACAGACCGAGGACGCATGACGGGGGGACGCGGGGAGGGACATGGGCATGTGTGTTGTGGACGTTGTTGGAAGTATACAGTCCCTCCTCCTTGCCTTGCGCGGGCAAGCCAAGCTATGAGTGAATAGTCCGCCCCGTCATCCGCCTCCGTATTTAGGCCATGGCCCGCAGAATCAGACAACTGGTATGATGTGAGTGGACGCAATTAACCAAGGAGCGAAACTTGCATAGAATCAGACTCGTACAAAGGTCTCTTTCTTGCGATTCACTCTCCATGGATAAAGAGAGTCCACAACACGCTACAAAATTAGCAAAATATTCTGGCATGAGCAAACAAAGATGTTTTTTTATACTTTAGATTGGGTCTTCCAAGTCCATTTGTCGGTGATTGAACTTCAGCGTACCGGCTATCCAACATCTGTGGCAGTTGCCACGTTGTTGTGGGACAAGTGTCACACTGTTATGGGACAACCGTCACGCAGTTGTGCGTCAGCTGTCACACAATGCAGATAGCAATCAAGGTCTCCGTGCTGTTGGTTGCACGCCTTTGGGCAACTGCAACGGAGCGGTGGGGTACTCCCGCCTCTGGTATGGGGGATGCCGGCAAGATTGGCAGAAATCGTTAAAGGGATTTATACTTTGCTGACGGATAGTCACTCCGCGACTGACAATCAGTACATCCAAAGGCTGTGGCACGCGAATTGCACGTATTGGACTGGAAACCAAGCTGAAAGGCAAGGCAACCAAAAGACGATAAAGAACAAAAAATATAAAATAGGAGGATTTGATTATGTTGTATCCAGTATTAAATTCAAACAATTGGCTCAGCAATGCATTCGATGACTTCTTCAACACAGATTGGATGCCAAGAATGAACAGCACGGCTCCGGCAGTCAACGTGAAAGAGAACAAGGACGAATACGAGATGCAGCTTGCAGCTCCTGGACTGAAGAAGGAATACTGCAGGATCAGCATCGACGACGAGGGTAACCTCAACGTGAAAATCGAGAACAAGTTCGAGAATAAGGAAGAGAACAAGAAAGACGAGAAAAAGGAGCATTACCTCCGCCGCGAGTTCTCCTACTCCAACTACGAACAGAGCTACACCCTGCCTGAGGATGTCGACAAGGAGAAGATTTCCGCCAAGGTGGAGGATGGCATCTTGAACATCACGCTGCCCAAGTTGGCCAAGGAGGAAGAGAAGAAAGCACAACGCAAGATTGAGATAGGTTAACCAAGCAATAGCATCCAAGAACGAATGAGCCTGCCTCTCGGTTTTCGGGAGGCGGGCTTTTTTTGTGTTCACAATCCATAATCGGCGTTGGCCATGATGGGGCTTGGTTGGAAAAGCGGCTAAACATCATTTGCCCACTCCATTCATAGGAGTATTGGGGGCTTTCCGGCACGAGGCACAGAAGGCTCATTTACGAACGGCAACCCTTCAGCGAATGCCGCCATTCATCCAAAAAGTAAAGTCGTCCAACAAATTGCTCTCGTGTATTCGATTAATTCGTTTCATTCGTTGAAAACAACAAAGATTGAGGATATGAGCGGAGGTTATGGCCTGCAACTCACTGAATACAATGAACGCTTTTAAGGTTAAAAAAAAGTTGGCGCACTCGCATTTGGCCCGTACCTTTGTAGGAAGGGAGACCAACGACGGCGAGCGACGACCTGCCCCTCAAGGCCGCTTTCACACTGAAATGAGGACCGCCCTGCGAGATATGGATGCAAAAAAGGATGAATTAACGTGTGAAGATTTTGCTCTTTCCGCGAAAAAGCCTATCTTTGCAACGCCGGCGCAGGTTGTGAGCCGTCTGCGCCACCCTGCGGGCCAAGCGGCCTCTTCCTGCCCAGACTTTAGCCTTTGACCAGGCAATGCGGGGCGGGATGGCGCATTATCCATATAGAAACAACAAAAGAGATATGAAGAAAAACAAATTGTTCCCATTCCTGATGCTGCCGGCATTGCTGCTGGCGACGGCACTCGCCTCGTGCGATTCTGACGACCCAAACCCCTACGACTATGACTTCAACAACAACACAGCCATGGGGTCATGGAAGATTGATTCCGTGGCGGGATCGTTCAAGATGAAATACTTCGAGCTGGACAAGAAGTTCAAGGGCGGCACGCTCAATCTGAAGCCAGACGGCAAGTACCAGCTCACCAACGGCGACGGCTCCTGGTCGCAGACGGGCACTTGGAAAGCCGCCAGATGGTATGTGGCCCTCACTGTGGATGGTGGAGCCGCCGACACGCTGATGGTCATGGCCCCGCGCGACAACAACACCAACAACTGGAAGAGGCATCTCGACCTGTACAAGAAGAGCTACCTGCCCAACAAGAACGCCAACGGCTCCGCCCTGGTCGACAAGCAGGTGCATGTATACACCACCAAGCAGTAGCCTGGCGCGCCACCGAAAGACGGCGCCCGCATCCTTCTCGGGATGCGGGCGCCGTTTGTAGTAGTCTCTTCAGGCTTTGCAGCCAAACTCTTCCTCGTCGGCGAGATATTGGCTCAAGAGCCGTCCCATCCGTTTGAGACCCTCCATGAGGGTGGCGCGTGGGGTGGCGATGTTGATGCGCAGGTAGCCTTGTCCGGCCTTGCTGCCATACATGGTTCCACTGTTGACCCAGACCTTGGCGTCGCGCAGAAGCATCTGCTCCACCTCATCCGATATGAACTCCAAGGCCGTGATGTCCACCCATACGAGATAAGTGCCCTCCAACCTCAGCACTTCCAACTGGGGCAGCTCCCGTCGGAAGAAGTCTTTCAAGGCCATGTAGTTGTCGTAGAGGTAGGCATTGAGTTGGTCTATCCATTCATCCCCTTTATTATACGCCTCCTGCAGGGCGATGACACCAAACGGATTCACGTCGCAGGTCTCGTTGATGTTCACGGCCCGGTCGATGCGGCGCAGCCACTCGCGGTTCTTGCAGATGATGTTGGCAACCTGCAAGCCGGCGATGTTGAAATTCTTCGTGGGCGAGTTGAGCACCACGCAGTTGTCGGCACAGGCTTCTGAAACCGAAGCAAAAGGAACGAACTTATGCCCCGGCATGATGAGCTCGCAGTGTATCTCGTCGGAGATGACCTTCACGTCGTGGCGCAGGCAGATGTCGTTCATGCGTTCCAGCTCCTCTCTTGTCCACACGCGCCCGGCGGGATTGTGGGGATTGCAAAGCAGGAACACCGTTGTCTTCGGGTCGGCGCATTTCCGCTCAAAGTCGTCAAAGTCCACGCGGTAGGTGTCGCCCTCCCTCACGAGTTCATTCTCTATGGGCGCGCAGCCGCAATTGGCGATGCTGGAAAAGAAGCAGTTGTATACAGGGGTCTGTATCAGCACCTTCTCCCCCGGGAGGGTGAAAGCCTTGAGGGCGGCCGCTGTGGCGGGAATGACGCCCGAGGTATAGAGTATCCAATTGCGGTCTATGGCCCACTGATGGCGACGGCCAAACCAGTTGACGATAGCCTCATAATAGCTCTCCGGCACTTGCGTGTAGCCGAAGATGCCCTGGTCCACGCGTTGGCGCAGAGCCTCGGTGATGTCGGGCAAGGTCTGGAAATCCATATCCGCCACCCACAGTGGGATGGCCTCTGGATGAACATCCCACTTCATGCTGCCCGTCCCTATGCGGTTGTTGATTCTGTCGAAGTCGTATTTCATGTTGTCTTGTTGTCTGTTCATTGGGGGAAGCACTCCTCGATCTTGCAGTCGTGGCTCTTGGCAAACTCATCGTAAGTGATGCGGCCGATGCGGTCGGCCACAATATGGCCACCCAAAGGATTCTTGATTTCCATGACGACACCCTTGATGTCGGCCTCCACCATCGAGTCCTCGAAGATTCGGTCGCAGGCGGGGTCGAAGGTGCAGTCTTCCAGCACGAGCCCCTTTGTGTAGCACAGGGGCTGCTCGCCGCTGATATGGCAGCGCACGAGCCTGACATTGCTGGAATGCCAGGCCAAATACTCTCCGTCGAGCTCCGAGTCGTAAACCGTCACATTGTTGCACTCCCAGAAGGAGTCCTTCGTCGTGATCTTGGCATGGTGCACCTCTACGTTCTCGCAATACTGAAAGACATATTTCGAGTCGCTCTCCAGTCCGTCCACATAGATGTTCTTGGAGAACATGAAGGGATAGGTGCCGTCGTGGAGCTTGACATTCTTGATTCTCAATCCGTCTACGCGCCAGAAAGTCTCGTCGGCGTCAGTGATGTTGACATCCTCCAACTCCAAGTTGTGCATCTCGCGGAAGAACTTGGGGCCGTCGATGGTGCAGTGGCGCATCACCATATCATTGCTGTACCAAATGGCAGAACGGCTACCGGGTGCAAAATAGCAGTTGGTGATGAGCGAGCGGTCCACGTGCCACCAGGGATATTTGCCGTAGAACTTGGAACTGTCGCACTCCAAGTCGTGACAACACTTGATGCCCGATTCCCCATCACTGATGGTGATATTCTTCAATCTGAGGTCGTGGACGCCAAAGAGCGGACGCTCACCGCCAAAAGTCTTATTGGATATTGTTTCCATTGAATTCCGTTTATTTCCTTATTACCTTGAACAATCAGAAGAAAGAGGCGAGAAAGGCGCCTCCAACTTTACTGCTGCAAAATTACTAAAAATTATCGAGATATTGGCTACCTTTCATCCCTACAAACCAACCCACATTGCAGAATTATGGATGATACATGTTGACATGCATAGGGGCTTCAGCACCCGAGCTGAGGGGCGGACATGGAGAGATTGTCATTGTGGGATGCCTCATTTATGCACTTGCCAATTGTGGACGCTGAAATGAAAAGGTCCGATTGAACGTCGAAGCGTACAACCGGACATAGCAAAATAAACTTATTATTTCATCTTACTCATCACCCGCTCAAAATAACGCTGAGTTCGATTGATACTGTAGTTCAAACCGCCATTCCACATTCGGATGGCCTTCTCAACGTTGTTGGTCGGGTTGAAATAGGACTGGATGACGAGGAACATCTCCTTCGACTTGGCCACATTGAAACGGTCGGACAACCTGAAGCGTTTCTTGCTTTTTCTGCGCTTCATGATTTGGTTGCACTCCTGAACCAAAATCGGGGTGATTTGCAAGACACCGGCAGAGTTGCCACTCACAGCCCGGCTGTTGCCCCCACTCTCCACTTCGATGATGGCTTCCATCACCGGAGCCCAGTCAAAATCCGTTGTGCCTTCTCCACCATTCGTCTCTTCACAGAGAGAGGTCAGTGGGAAGAATAGACAAAACATTAATCCTATTAATACAATTCTCTTTATTTTCTCCATAACTCTCAATTTATGGAACCTGAGCGACAGAAAAAGCAGATTCGCTCGCGACACCGGCGTATGAGAAAAAGTTATCCAGTAGTCTCAGCTCCGTTAGATACCTTAGCGAATAACACGCCGCGACAACCGACGTCTTGTTATCCTTATATTTATCATCTGCAAAGTTACACAAAATAATCGATTTGTGCAAGCAAAGGGCTAATTTATTGATTTATATTAACTTTGCTTGCACAGCGTTTGCACAGTCTGGAGCCTCAATAAAAAACTGAGAGACTTCAATACTTCTCCATCTTATAACCCAAACGTCTCAACTCAATGGCTACGCCCACCCTATACAAAGCCTGAAGAGCGGCCACAAACGCGCAGTAGGCTTCTGAGGATCCGGCAGGTAAGCCCAAATGAAGAATGGAATGGTAAATGCGGGCTGCACATTCACCGACAAGACTTCCGGTCGCCTCATGCTGGGATTTTGAAAGCTTCAGCACTTTCTGGCACACATAATCGTCGAAATGGTCATAATCGGTCTGCTTCAACAGGTAATCATAAAGGTTGTCAACCTTTCCGTAGACATCCCAATCAACGTCCCAATATTTTGCGACGGCCATGCCAAGGAACATGCACCAGCCCAAAGCCACAGTAGGATAATCGTTGAATTGCGTCACGGCATCCTTCAGATAGGCTTGCATCAGCGACGGCCAACACTCTTCCAAGTCGGGAGAAGTCTCCATCACATCGCCCACAAGACCCTTGGGCAGAAGATAACCCACCAAGTCTTTCTCAAACGTTTCCTCAAAACCGTTAACTGTATCTTGTAACTTCTTATCCATAGTAGTTCATCAATTCATTATTGTTATTAAATTCAATTGCATCAACTATTCCAACCCTCAGAAAAGCCTTCTTTTAATGGGTAATGCATAATTGGCATTCTCCATATATTCGGATCATTTGAAAAGCGGTCGAACATTTCCTTAGGAGCGGCATAAGGCACGGGTCCCTGCAATCGGACACGAGGAATGACCCCTGCAATCGGACACGAGGCACGGCCCAACAGTCGGATGCATACGACGACCCTACAGTCGTTGGCAACATGCTGTCCCCAAGAGAAAGTGCACGCCCTTGGACACCTCGCTTGTCGCCTGCCTTGGGCATTCCACTCCCCTCCCTTCGGAGGGAGGGGGGGGGGGGGGGGTGGGGGTCTGGGCTGGGGGGTGGTTCTCTGGGGGTGGGTCTCAAATACAAAGAAGGTTCCCACAGCGCATGGCCTTGGGAACCCTCGGTTGTTGAAAGGGGGCGGCTACCTACTCTCCCGCATTG
>SAMEA3663095__coassemble_1225_pt1 | contig 19388 bp, 15 predicted proteins | sample SAMEA3663095__metabat2_high_PE_012 | metagenome-assembled genome bin SAMEA3663095 (sample SAMEA3663095) | pig gut metagenome | biome: pig gut; feature: pig-associated habitat; material: faeces | place: France | collected 2012 | reverse complement strand
GCGGGGCTGTCTGCGGCTTGCCGTGGCAGACCCGCCATACCTTTTATTATTTATGGTAGTGCTTGTCGTAGAACTTCTTCTTCACGATGGTGCCGGGGAAAGTCTTCTTGCGGATTTGCACCTCCACCTTGTCGCCCAATTTGATGTCGGCGTCTACCAAAGCCACAGCGCAGCTCTTGTCGACGGAGATGAGGCGATAGCCCGTGGTGACATAGCCCACCTCCTTGCCGTCTTTCAGCACGGCGTAGCCATGGCGTGGCACAGCGTGGCCTTCGAGCTCAATGCCCCTCAGTCGCTTGGCGGGTCCTTCGGCCTTCTGCTTGGCCAGGGCTTCCTTGCCGATGAACTCGGGCTTGTCCAATTTCACGAACATGCTCAGCCCGGCCATCACTGGCGTGATGTCCTTCGACAGCTCGTCGCCGTAGAGCGGCAGGCCCACCTCGAAGCGCAGGGTGTCGCGGCAGCCCAGTCCGCAGGGGGTGCAGCGCTTGCTTGCCATCAGCTTGTCCCACTGGTTGACGATGAACTTGTGGGATCCATAGATCTCGAAGCCGTCCTCTCCCGTGTAGCCAGTGCGGGAGACGATGATTTCCTCGCCGTCCTTCTGCAGGGTCTTCACCTCATAGAATTTCAGCTCCGCGCACTCGATGCCCAGCACCTCGGTGACTACCTTCTCGGCCTCGGGACCCTGCACGGCCAGCTGGCCATAGTAGTCGCTCTGGTGGTCGATGTTGACGTCGAATCCATCCTTGTGGCCCATGATCCAGTCCACATCCTTGTCGATGTTGGCTGCGTTGATGGTCAGGAGGAACTTGTTGTCGCCCAACTTGCAGATGCAGGTGTCGTCCACCGTGCCGCCATCCTCGTAGCAGAACATGCCATAGATGACCTTGCCTGCGGCGAGTCCGCTCACGTCGTTGGTGAAGATATGGTTCACAAACCGCTCTGCCTCAGGCCCGGTGACAAGCACCTCGCCCATGTGGGAGACGTCGAAAACTCCGCAATGCTGTCTGACGGCATTGTGTTCCTCGATAATGGAAGTGTACTGAATGGGCATGTCAAAGCCGCCGAAAGGCTGCATCAGGGCCCCTAAGGCCACATGCCGGTCGTAAAGACAGGTTCTTTTATTTTCCATAGATAAATTTTGGTTGAAGATATTCTTGTTCTATTTGTTCTATTTCTCGCTCGTCGTCCGCGCCCAACGTGTAGGTTTGGTCGCAGAGATGCTCCCTGATGCGCTTCCTGATTTCCGCGAAGCTCAGGTCGGTGTAGTCCTTGAGCAGGCAGATGCGCTGCCTCACGCTCTGCACCCCGTGTTTCGAGAGTTTCTGCGCGGAGGGAGTGATGGCATGGAGCATGTTGTCCATGTCGGTGTCGTAGAGCAGCGTGCCGTGGGCGATGATTTTGCCGGGCAAGTGGTAGATGGCGTTGCCGCTCACTTTCTTGTCGCCGATCATGATGTCGTTGTGGCCGCTGGGATGCACGTCTTTCAGTCCGATGCTCTCCAGCGTCTCGCTCATCATCTTCAGGTAGCGTGCGAAGGTCTCGTCCACGTTGTCCTCGTTGGTGATGAACGACGACATCACGTTGCTCATGTCGGCATATACGCAGCCGCCTCCGCTCTTGCGGCGGAAGAAGTTGATGCCGTGCTGTTTGCAGTATTCCAGGTTGACCTCGCTCTCAATGTCTTGGTTCCTGCCGAAAATCACCGTGGGTTCCACCTGCCATAGGAAAAAGCAGTCGTCGGTCAGGTTCAGCCTCCTCGCGACGTATTCTTCCATAGCAAGATAAAAGCTCAGCTTGTGAGGATTGTTTTTGGCAAGTTGTATATAAACCATAGTGTTAAAAGGTCTTGTTTTTGATAACTGATTGCAAATATAGTAATTTCTGAGTTAACCGACAAAATATTTCAACTAATTTTTTGTCTCGTTATCTTTCTTTTTGTAAGCTGCGGGTCAGTTGAGTTGCTTTTCTTCCGCTTTCGGGGTGGTGGAAAGGCATGATGGTGGATGCTTTTGTTTGCCTTTTTGCCATTTCTTGGTGATTCCTGACTGGTTTTGGAGCTTCTTGGCACGCAAGGCGCAATGGCGGAAGCTGAGTGGGATGCGCCGAGCCCGCGCCTTGGCATTTCCCCTCACTGTGCCGCTTTGTCAAGTTGTGTGGCGGCTGTCACGCAGTTGTGCGACAGCTGAGCTGTTGTTGTGCCATGGCTGTCCTATTGTTGTGCGACAATTGTCACACAACTTGAGTGGCCGACTTTTGGGTGTAGTTTTCCCCTTTGTCGATGCTTCTCTGGAAAGGCAAGAGCGGTAGGCACAATCCTATTCTTTCGCGCACAACGCATTTGTTGCCAAATAATTTGGCCACTTCTATGAAATTGACTACTTTTGCTTTGTCAAATACAATTAGTCTTATTTTCATAGATGATTCATCATTATGACTTCCTCATCATCGGCGGAGGCGTAGCCGGTATGAGTTTCGCACTGAAAGTCGCCAACTCAGGCAAAGGAAGCGTGGCCATCATTTGCAAGACAACTCTTGACGAGGCCAACACTGCCAAGGCGCAAGGCGGCATTGCCTCTGTGACCGACATCAAGGTGGACAACTTTGAGAAGCATATCCATGACACCATGGTGGCCGGCGACTGGCTTTCCGACCCCAAGGCCGTTGAGCATGTGGTGAGAAACGCGCCCGCCGCAATCAGCGACTTGGTGGAGTGGGGCGTCAACTTCGACAAGAAGAGCGACGGATCTTTCGACCTGCACCGTGAGGGCGGTCACTCGGAGTTCCGCATCCTCCACCATCAGGACGACACGGGCTTCGAGATACAGCGCGGCCTCATGGACGCCGTGCGCCGCAACCCGCGGATAGAGGTGTTGGAGAACCACTTTGCCGTGGAAATCATCACCCAGCACCACCTTGGAATCGAAGTGACGCGCCGCACGCCCGACATTGAGTGCTATGGAGCCTACGTGATTAATCCCGGCAACGATAAGGTTGACACCTACCTTGCGCGCGTCACGCTGATGGCCACCGGCGGCACAGGAGCCGTCTACGCCACCACCTCCAATCCCGAGATTGCCACCGGCGACGGCATTGCCATGGCCTACCGCGCCAAGGCCACCGTGAAGGACATGGAGTTTGTGCAGTTCCACCCCACAGTTCTTTACAATCCCGCCGAGACCCATCCCGCCTTCCTCATCACCGAGGCCATGCGCGGCTACGGGGCTGTCCTCAAACTGCCCGACGGCAGCGAGTTCATGCAGAAGTACGATCCGCGCCTCTCTTTGGCTCCACGCGACATCGTGGCGCGGGCCATCGACCATGAAATGAAAATCCATGGCCTCGACCACGTGTGCCTCGACGTGACCATGAAAGACGCCGAGGAGACGAAACGACACTTCCCGCATATCTATGAGAAATGCCTCTCCATCGGCATCGACATCACCAAGCAGATGATTCCCGTCTGCCCCTCGGCCCACTATATGTGCGGCGGCATCAAGGTAGACCTCAACGGCGAGAGCAGCATCCACCGCCTCTATGCCGTGGGCGAGTGCTCTTGCACCGGCCTTCATGGCGGCAACCGTCTGGCCAGCAACAGTCTCGTGGAGGCCGTGGTCTATGCCAAGAGCGCGGCCGAGCATGCTGTGGCTCACATCGACGACTACGCCTTCAACGACAGGGTGCCAGAATGGAACGACTTTGGCACGATGACCAACGAGGAGAAGGTGCTCATCACGCAGGACAAAAAGGAAGTGGGGCAAACCATGTCGACCTATGTGGGCATCGTGCGTTCCAACCTCAGGCTGAAGCGTGCGTGGAAGCGGCTCGACCTGCTCTACGAGGAGACCGAGGACCTCTTCCGCCGTGTCAAGCCCACGCGCGACATCTGCGAGCTGCGCAACATGATCAACGTGGGCTATCTCATCACACGCCAGGCCATCGAGCGGCACGAGAGCCGCGGCCTGCACTACAATATCGACTATCCCAAGGTAAAGCACGACAGTTTATAGACCGAATTATGGAAGACAAAGAGACTTTGAAACTAAAGGTGCGCCAACTGGCCCGCCAACGCCATGCCCTGATTCTGGCCCACTATTACACGCGTCCCGATATACAGGAGGTGGCCGACTTCGTTGGCGACTCGCTGGCCCTGGCGCGCAAGGCCGCCAACACCGACGCTCCCGTGCTGGTGATGTGTGGCGTTCATTTCATGGCGGAAACCTGCAAGCTCCTCTCGCCCGACAAGACGGTGCTGGAGTGCGACCCCGCCGCTGGATGCTCGTTGGCCGACAGCTGCACGGCCGAAGACCTCTCGCGCTACAAAGAGGAGCATCCCGGCTACAAGGCCATCAGCTATGTCAACACCACGGCGGCCGTCAAGGCCCTCTCCGACTGCTGTGTCACCTCGGGCAATGCCTTGAAGGTGATCGATGCCATGCCAAAGGACGAGAAGCTCATCTTCGGCCCCGACTACAATCTCGGCAACTACATCAACTCCGTCTCCGGCCGTCGGATGCTGCTGTGGAACGGTGGCTGCCACGTCCACGAGAAGTTCAGCGTCAACGCCATCGTTGCCCTGAAGCGGAGCCATCCAGGAGCCATCGTCATGGCCCACCTCGAATGCAAGGCTCCCGTCCTTGCCATTGCCGACGTGAAAGGCTCCACCGCCGCCATGTTGGAATACGCCCAGGCTCACCCCGAGCAGAAGCAGTTTATCGTGGCTACGGAGGCCGGCATCCTGTTTGAGCTTCAAAAACGCTGTCCCACCCAGCAGTTCTTCCCCGTGCCGCCTGAGGTCAGCGAGGGAGAGGGCGGAATCGGACAGGACAAGCGCGATGGTGGTATGCCCGTAAGTTGCACCTGCAACGAGTGTGAGTTTATGAAGCTCAACACGCTCTCCAAGATAGTCTCCGCCTTGGAGCATCTGGAGCCGCAGGTGGTCATTCCGCCCGCCGTAGCCCGCGAGGCCGTCAAGCCCATCGAGAGGATGCTCGCCCTGAGCTGAGGCTCCTCCGGGTGATTCCGCCCCGCTGACTGAGCGTCACTCGTGCGTTGCCTGCCCGATGGCGTGACTCGGCTCATCCGCCCCGCATTCTGGCTCCGGAGACAGGTTCTGCTTGTCTTGTTCATGAACGCATGTTCCGCTTGTTCCGTGTATCTCCTTATAAGGAGAGGTCTACCCCATCATAAATCCCAATCATTATGAACTACGAAGAAAAAGAAAAGACTCTGACCGACCGTCTCATCGACTTGGCTTTCGCCGAGGACATTGGCGACGGCGACCACACCACCCTTTGTTGCATTCCCGTCGACGCCATGGGCGAGAGCGAGCTGATGATCAAGGAAGAAGGCATCTTCGCCGGCGAACGCGCCGCCAAAGAAGTCTTCCATCGTTTCGATCCCAATCTCAAGGTCACCATGCACAAGCACGACGGCGACCACGTAGTGCCGGGCGACATCGTACTCTCTGTGGCTGGCAAGGAGCAAAGCCTGCTCACCACCGAGCGTCTCATGCTCAACATCTGCCAGCGCATGAGCGGCATTGCCACCATGGCCCATCAATACCAACAGGCCCTCATCGAAGCAGGCACCAAGACCCGCGTGCTCGACACGCGAAAAACTACGCCCGGAATGCGAATGCTTGAAAAGGAAGCCGTGCGCATCGGCGGCGGCATGAATCATCGCATCGGCCTCTTCGACATGATACTCCTCAAGGACAACCACATCGACTTCTGCGGTGGCGTGCACAACGCCATCACTCGGGCGCGCCGGTATTGCGCCGACAAGGGCCTTGAACTGAAGATAGAGTGTGAGGTGCGCGACTTCAAAGAGCTTGAGCAGGCCATTGCCGAAGCTCCCGACCGCATTATGTTCGACAACTTCACACCCGCCGACACCAAGCGCGCCGTGGAACTCGTGCGCCAGTCGCCCGCTCGCATCGAGACCGAGTCGTCGGGAGGCATCACATTCGACACCATGATTCCCTACGCCAAGGCCGGTGTGGATTTCATTTCCTTTGGCGCGCTCACCCACAGCGTCAAGGCCCTCGACATGAGCCTCAAGGCCAAGGGTAGCAGCAAGCTGAAGATGTGACGGCGCGTTGGCTTGTTTCCTATCCTTGCCATGTGCTGAGTTGGGTACGCCTTTGGTAGCCTCATGCCACATTGTTGTCGCAACGCTCTCTAAAAAGTCTTGCCCCCGTCACTCTAAGGATGGGCTATAAGTGAGGCATTGCATGAAGAAAATGCCAAAAAATCAAGAGCCGACCACAGTTCGTGGCCGGCTCTTGATTTATTTCATGAATGGTCTGAGAACCGCAATTCTTATGAAACCTTAGTATGTTATGATGAATTGGATCCTTTTGTTTATTGGCCTCGACATACAACAAAAGTTGCCGTCACTTACCAAAAAGCTGCTTGTTGCGGCGGGAGCAGGGCATGGGCGATGTTGTTGGCTTCCTCAACATTTATAGGCGCTGGAGACGCAAGTTCGATGTCGTTCATCAGTCTCACTACAGCACGGCCCATTGCCCAAGCCAAATTCACCGGTACGGCGTTGCCAATCTGTTTGTACTTGTCAGACATGGATCCCATGAATTTCCAGTTGTCGGGAAAAGTCTGAATACGTGCATATTCGCGCACTGTCAAGGGCCTTGTCTCTAACGGGTGACAACGCTCTGTCTGCTTCTGGGCCGGGGCGCAGGTCAGTGTCAGCGATGGTTCATCCATTGATAATCTGCGAGCCATTCCCGTTTTGCCTCCACCAAGGTAAAAGCTCTTCCCCATGTATTCTTTTTGGACATCTTCGGGAAGATCACGCCAATCACCGCCCTCTGGCACCATTGCCATGACACGCCTTTTCCTCTCAGGGTATTCCTGTCCTTCTGATTGTGGTACATCTTTGTCATAAAGTATTCCTTTGAAGAACGCGTCTCTCAATGTAACCACACGATGGTAAGGAGAGGGCCAATGAAACTCGGCCAACGGTGCTATATCGTTTCTAACCGCCACAAGGAAAAGACGTTCACGTTTCTGAGGCACTTGATACATCACGGCTTTCAGGACTCTGGGCTCCACAAGTGTATAACCAAGCTCCGCGATTGCATTCTTAATAGTGTCAAGCGTTCGTCCATTGTCGTGTGAAAGCAGTCCTTTGACATTCTCACAAAGGAAAACCCTTGGTTGAATTTCAGAAACAGCTCTTGCAAGTTCAAAGAAAAGCGTACCCCGAGTATCCTTGAATCCGCCCTTTTTCCCAGCAAAAGAGAAAGCTTGGCATGGGAATCCCCCAGTAAGCAAATCTACTTGACCATGCAAAGGGCGAAAATCAACTTTATGTATATCTTTTTGCAGGACATTCCATTCGGGATGATTTGCCCGAAGCGTGTTGCATGCAGGCTCAACCAACTCGTTAAGCAAGATATGTTGGACACCGGCCATGTGCATTCCTAAAGCCAGCCCTCCTGCACCGGCGAACAACTCTACCGATGTATAGGGACGGACTGGGCGTGTCTGCATCTCCTCTTCCCAGTTGCTTTCCAACATCATTTTTACAGGCTTCACACTTTCAAGGTCTTCCATGTAGAAACCCTTTTGACCATTACTATTGATGTGAGCCGGATATGTGCCTTTATCCAACCAACTGTTGACAGACGCAAACGATGCGCCTAAGATGTCTGCTACATTATTGACAGATATAAAATTTGGCATTAATATCCTCCTTTCTCGTCAATCTCTGCTGCAATCTCTCTTACTTTGTTTAAGATGATTTCGCTTCCATTGATTCCTTCTTCTTCGACCACTTCGCCAAACCCTTTGGAGAGACGCTTGTAGAAATCCTCCTCGCCAGTGACATGTGTCCAAAACTCCTTGCCGCAATACACTGGATAGGTCTTGTCGATGTTCTTGTAGTTGCCCGACAATTCTGAGGGCTCACCATAGAGCACACCCACGATGAGGTCATTGATTTGCAAGGGCAGTCGGTCAAGACGGGCCTTGGACTGCAGATGGCCGAAATGCCCCATGATGGTGGCCACGTCGTCGGCATTGATAGTCTGCGGACCGGCTTTGCACTGGCAGTATTTCGTGCGACCGTCAAGAGCGTCAGTGAACTCGATGTCGATGCCGTCAATGCCTGATGCCCTTCCGGCTACCTCGGCGAGAGAGGAGATGAATACCTGCAGGTTCTGGCCGAAGCTCGTGTTGATGCTCGTGCCGAGAATGCGCGGATAGATCAGCGCTTTGGCGAGAGACATCGAACTCGTGTCGCCACAAAGAAACGAGGCCAAGTAGTTGACAAGAAAGGGATTGACATTGAAACTCTTCAGATGAAGCTTCTCAACATTCTTCAAGTGGGCGGGTATGATAATACTTCGGAAATATTCCTTGCCCTTATCTATGATTGCTTTTTTCTGATTCTCTTCCATAATTGTTGCTTTGTTTCTACCTGCAAATATACAACCTTTCCCCGAACCCTCCAAGTATCCTCCCCGTTTTTCTTCCATTCTTCCTGATGTTGTTGTCGTCAAAACCACAAGATGATGATGACAATGCCCATGAGGGATTCAAATTGGCGGAGAGGCCTTTTGGCTCTTCCTTTTGCGTTGTTTCCCTGTCGTCCAAAGGTTGGAGCTGGCGGTCGTCGTCGTTTTCTTCAGCACCAATTAGAGGAATGTATCGTTTTATTTTGTGTTTTAAAAAAAAACGTTTACCTTTGCCTTGAAAAACGTAAGACCTAAGGATTTGTGGCGAACGCGCAGGCAAAAGCCTCGCTCCCCTGTCGTTGTCGCCGGCTGTCCGGGAGCAAGATAAAATAAAGATACTACTATGAATATAGCAATTGTTGGAACCGGTTATGTAGGTTTGGTTTCGGGAACTTGTTTTGCCGAGACGGGCGCCAATGTCACTTGTGTCGACGTCGACGCAAAGAAAATAGAAAGGCTCAAGCAGGGCGACGTGCCCATCTATGAGCCGGGTCTTGATGATCTTGTCTTGAAGAATGTCAAGGCTGGCCGATTGAACTTCACCACAGATTTGGCTTCCGTGCTCAACGACCAGGAAGTGGTGTTCTCGGCTGTGGGTACTCCTCCCGACGAGGATGGTTCCGCCGACTTGCACTATGTCCTTGAGGTGGCCCGCACCATTGGGCAGAACCTCACGCACCCCATTGTGGTTGTGACCAAAAGCACCGTTCCTGTGGGCACAGCCAAGAAAGTGCGCCACGCCATACAGGAGGAGCTCGACAAGCGGGGGGTGGACATCAGCTTCGATGTGGCCAGCAACCCGGAGTTCCTCAAAGAGGGCAGTGCCATCAAGGATTTCATGAGTCCTGACCGTGTGGTGGTGGGTGTCGACTCGGAACACGCCAAGGAGGTGCTGACGCGACTCTACAAGCCGTTCCTGCTCAACAATTTCAGAGTGATCTTCATGGACATTCCCAGCGCCGAGATGACCAAATATGCCGCCAACTCAATGTTGGCCACGCGCATATCCTTTATGAACGACATTGCCAACCTTTGTGAGCGGGTGGGAGCCGACGTGACGAGTGTGCGCCAGGGCATCGGCTCCGACACGCGCATAGGCCGCAAGTTTCTCTATGCCGGCTGTGGCTATGGCGGCAGCTGCTTCCCCAAGGATGTCAAGGCCTTGGTCAAGACTGCCGATGAGAACGGCTATTCCATGGAGGTGCTCAAGGCTGTGGAGCGTGTCAACGCCCGGCAGAAGACCATCCTGTTCGAGAAGCTGGAGAAGGCTGTCGGCAAGGACAGCCTCAAGGGGCTGACTGTGGCCGTATGGGGACTGGCCTTCAAGCCCGAGACCGACGATATGCGCGAGTCCACGGCCTTGGTGATGCTGTCGCTGCTGTTGAAGGCGGGCGTTCGCGTGAGGGCCTATGACCCCGTAGCCATGCAGGAGTGCCAGCGCCGCATGGGAATCAATGAGGACTTGCAGCCCTATCTCGACCATCTTTATTATGCCAAGGATATGTATGATGCCGCCGAGGGGGCAGCTGCCGTGTTGCTTCTCACCGAGTGGAAGGAATTCCGTATGCCCAACTGGAAGACCCTCGGAGAGAAGATGGGTCGCAAGCTCCTCATCGACGGACGAAACATCTATGATGCCAACGAACTCGCCGACAATGGGTTTGAGTATCACGGCATCGGCAAATAAGGAAGAAACTGCTTTGAGGTTGATTTGATCGCCTATGAAATTGAAGTTGATATATGTAGTCGCCATGAGTCTGGCACTGTTCTCCCTTTCCTCTTGCCGCAACAAGACCCCAGGAAAAGCACAGCCGTCTGCCCCCAAGGAAGATTTGGAGGCAAAGAAGCTGTTGCAAGGCGTCTGGGTGAATGAGGATGACGAGACGGTGGTGTTCAAGGCCCAAGGTGACACCATTTACTATCCCGACTCTACATCGCAGCCGGTGTATTTCCAAATCTTCCACGATACGCTCGTGCTCAATGCCGCCAATACGGCACGCTACAAGATTGTGAGGCAGTCGTCCCACGTCTTTGAGTTCCGCAACGCATCGGGCGACTTGGTGAGTCTGGTCAAGAGTGAGGATAGGAATGACAACGCCTATTTCTCCAAGGAGCATCCTGCCCCACTCAATACGGGGAAACTCATCAAGCGCGACTCTGTGCTTGTCTATGGCAAAGATCGCTACCATAGCTACATCCAAATCAACCCGACGACATTCAAGGTGGTGAAGGCCAATTACAGCGACGAGGGTGTGGAGGTGGACAATGTCTACTACGACAACATCATCCATGTGAGCCTCTATCGTGGCGACTACTGCCTCTTCTCGCGCGACTTCCGCAAGCGTGACTTTGCGGGTGTTGCTCCGCGCGACTTCATCAGGCAGGGCATTCTGAACGACATCCGGCTGACGGGGATGGATCCTCGCGGAACCCATTTCTTTGTGTCTATCGTTAAGCCAGACACGAATATCAGCTTCCTCATGGACTTGCTGGTCGATTATCGTGGAAGAATGCATGTCACGGTGAAAAACTGAACTCTTTATCTCCCTCGTTTTCCCTCGCCTTGCGGAGAGGTGGAGGCCGGAAGAGCCGCCTCTCTTGCCGCCAAGAAATTGTAGATGGCTGGCAATGGACAAAAAAAGCGTGCAATCCTTTGGTTTACGCCAAGGGATTGCACGCTTTTGTTGTGTATGGACTTGTGGGCTTAGAGACTCTGGTTGCGTTTCTGTCCCTCCTTCACCTTCTCCACGTAGGCGTCGATGACGGCCACGGCGGTGACGTTGACCACGTCGCGCACGGAGGCCTCGAAGTCGGTGAAATGGATGGGCTTGTTCAGTCCCATCTGAATCGGGCCAATGGTCTCGATGTCCGGGTCGAGTTCTTTCATTAGCATGTAGGAGCTGTTGGCCGATGACATGTTGGGGAACACCAGTGTGTTTACCTTCTTGCCCTTCAGGCGGGTGAAGGGATAGCGGTTGTCGCGCAGCTCAGTGTCGAGTGCGAAGTTGACCTGCATCTCTCCGTCCACGGCAAGGTTCGGGAACTCTTTTTGCAGTCGTTCCACAGCCTGGTGTACCTTCACTGGTGATCCTTGGTCGTCGGTGCCGAAGTTGGAGTAGCTGACCATGGAGATGACGGGAGTCTCGCCAAAGAAGTTGAGCGTCTCGGCCGAGAGCTTGGCAATGTCGTACAGCACGTTCTCGTCGGGATGGCGGTTGATGAGCGTGTCGCTCAAGAAGTAGACGCCTTTCTTGGTGTTGAGAATGTGCATGGTGGCGAACGTCTTGTAGCCTTCGCGGATGCCGATGACCTCCTTTGCCACCTTGATGGTGTTGGAGTATTTGGTGTAGAGGCCCGTGATGAACGCGTCTGCGTCGCCCTGCTCCACCATCGACATTCCGAAATAGTTGCGCTCGTACATCTTGTCGTAGGCTTCCTCGAACGAGTAGCCGCGGCGTGCGCACTTCTCGGCTAAGTGCTTGGCGTAGGTGGCGCGTCGTCCCTGCTCGTTGTCGGCGCGCATGTCGATGATTTCCACGCCGTCAAGGTTGAGCTTCAAGCGGTTGGCCATGCGGTTGAGGCGGTCGGGATTGCCCAAGAGGATGGGGTGGCAAATGCCTTCCTGCTTGGCCTGTACGGCGGCTTTCATCATCGTGGGGTGACCGCCCTCAGCAAACACCACGCGCTGGGGGTGGAGCGCGGCTGTGGCATGGATGTTGCGCGTGAGTTTCGTCTCCTGTCCCAAGAGCTGGCGCAGGCGCTGCTTATAGGCATCCCAGTCGGTGATGGTCTTGCGGGCCACGCCACTTTCAATGGCAGCTTGGGCCACAGCCGTGGAGACCTCGGTGATGAGGCGCGGGTCGACGGGTTTGGGAATGAAATATTTGGGGCCGAACTGCAGGTCGTTCACGTGGTAGACCTCGTTCACGACGTCGGGAATGGGCAGCTTGGCCAGTCGCGCGATGGCCTTGACGGCGGCCAGTTTCATCGACTCGTTGATGGCGCGCGCATGGACATCGAGGGCTCCTCTGAAGATGTAGGGGAATCCAATGACGTTGTTGATCTGGTTGGGATAGTCGGAGCGGCCTGTCGACATCAACACGTCGGGGCGGGCTGCGATGGCGTCCTCATACGAAATCTCCGGCACGGGATTGGCAAGGGCAAACACGATGGGGTTCTTGGCCATGGAGCGCACCATGTCCTGAGAGAGGATGTTGCCTTTCGATAGACCTACAAACACGTCTGCTCCCTTGATGGCCTCCTCCAAGTTGTGGACATCGCGACGGTCGGTGGCGAAGAGAGCCTTTTGGGGAGTGAGGTTGGGACGGTCGGTGGTGATGACTCCCTTTGAGTCCAACATGACGATGTTCTCTTTCTTTGCGCCGAGCGACACGTAGAGCTTGGTGCAGCTGATGGCCGCAGCTCCAGCGCCGTTGACGACGATTCTCACGTCGCTGAGCTTCTTGCCCGCCACTTCGCAGGCGTTGAGCAGTCCTGCCGCTGAAATGATGGCCGTGCCGTGCTGGTCGTCGTGCATCACGGGTATGTCGAGGGTCTTCTTTAGCCGGTCCTCTATATAGAAGCACTCTGGAGCCTTGATGTCCTCCAAGTTGATGCCGCCAAAGGAGGGGGCAATCTTCTCCACGGCCTCGCAGAACTTCTCGGGATCCTTCTCGTTCACCTCTATGTCGAACACGTCGATGCCGCCATATATTTTGAAGAGCAGTCCCTTGCCTTCCATCACGGGTTTGCCGCTCATGGCCCCGATGTCGCCGAGGCCGAGCACGGCGGTGCCGTTGGAGATGACGGCCACAAGGTTGCCCTTGTCGGTGTACTTGTATACATCGTCTGGATTCTTCTGGATTTCCAGACAGGGATAGGCCACTCCCGGCGAGTAGGCCAGCGAGAGGTCGGTTTGGGTGCGGTAGGGCTTGGTGGGTTTCACCTCGATCTTGCCGGGGCGATTGCCCTCATGATATTCAAGGGCAGCCTCTTTCGTGATTTTTACCATATTGATTTGTCGTTTTTTACGTTCCTGAATTGATTCGTTCTGATTCTCTTAATCCATTGCAAAGTTAGTGCAATTTGGTCGAAGAACAAAATAAACAGTTTGTTTTTTTTCTGGTTGAATCAAGTTTATCAAGTTGCCAACTTGGTAAGTTGTCCCTGTCCTGGCATAGACCGCCAATAGATGCAGCATATATTTCTTTTCAACCCAAAAGGGCATGCAAAGTTCTACACTTGCATGCCCTTATGGCTAACCATCGTATCACTTAATCAGAATGAACGAAATAATCGATCTGTGACCAATACATCGCATTACAACGACACCTTACGAATTGTCTTTCCTACCCGAACCACATAGAAGCCCTTGGGCAAACTGATTTCCAAGCGGCCGGTCACTTGTCCGCTCCATACCGAGGCTCCGTCTATGCCAAACACATTGACCGATGCCGCACCATTGCCGCCATTGCCGTCGGCCACGACATGGAGCGTGCCAGCCTCACCATACACTTTGAACTGTGCCTGCGGCGCAGCCGGCCTGTTGATGGCGGTGGGCCATTGCCACTCCTCAAGCTCGACGATGTTCTGGAACTCCGAGAACACCTCAGAAGCCCGGTAGGCCTCTGCCGAGCCTTTCGGTACATAGAGGATGGCAGTCTCCATCGAACAGGAGTGGAATGGCAGGTATGGCTTAGTATCAGACCATTCGCAGGTTGTGGGGGGAACTACAGGACGTGAGTAGACCTTCTTCAGTTCCCGGTTGTTCCAGAAGGCGTTCCGGCCTATAAAGGTTACTCCGGCAGGAATGTCTATCGAGTCCAGAGGGTCACTGTCAAAGGCAAAGTCTTCTATTCGAGTCAGCGTGGATGGGAGTTCTACTTTACGCAGGCAAAGGCTCCACCAGAATGCGTGGTCGCCTATGCGCGTAACGCCCTCCGGGAGGTTGACCTCCTCCAATTCATTGCACCAGGCAAAAGCATCGCGTCCAATCTCTGTCAATTTGTCTGATAGGATTTTCACCTTGCGCAATTTTATCATGTGCCAAAACGCGCTTCTTAATACCCTCACATTTCCCCGTGATATAGCGGTATTGTAGATGGGCCTCTCCTTATAGGGGAGGCCTTCCCACAAGGGTGTCTACAGCCGGTATGTCGTGTCGGTTCGTTTCATAGATTTCCTGTTTTAGAGTAGATGTTTGGTTGCTGCTGCGAATATAGGCTTTTTTGCCTAACCGCCATATAAAATGAAGAATATTTTGTTACAACTTCAAGAAAACATGTTTTTTCAGATAATGGGCTAAAAACAAGAAAGAAAATCAATAATTGAAATCATTGTTTCAAGCTTCTCAGGCTGCCAACTTGTGTTCCTTCAAGAGGTTGTCTATAAATTGTGGCTATTGGCACGGTATATCGTGGCAGTTGGCACGATATATCGCGGCAATAGGTACGATATATCGTTGCAGTTGCCACGACGCATAAAGAAGACTACAAGGAAGAATTGGCTATGCATGATGGATTTGGATGCAACCAACCCGCGAAACATGAATTGGCATAATCCTGTGGCAAACAACAAAAAACATAAAACTGAATTGAGTTTAATAGTTTTTTTGTATTTTTGCATCCGTAAACTGATAAAAGATACGGTATGGCAAATCCAACAGCGTATAGAAAGGAGTTGCGCGAGAAGATTCTTAAGACTGCTATGGCGGAGTTTATGCAGCGTGGGCTGAAGGCTGTCAAGATGGACGACATTGCCAAGAAGATGGTGATGTCGAAGCGCACGCTGTATGAGATTTTCGCCGACAAGGAAGAGTTGCTTTATGAATGTGTGAAGTATGGCTCCGAGGAAGAACTCAACGAGATTCATAGTAAAGCCTCGCGGGAGGGGGCTGACGTGGTCGACATTCTGATAGACTTCATCCACATCCGCTTGAAGTCGATGAGCAGTGTCAACCCGAAGTTCTATGCCGAAATCATGCGTTACAAGAAGGTGGCCGACTTTCTGAAGACCAATCATGATAGCCGTCGCAAGGAGGGAAACGCCTTCATCAAGCGAGGGCAACGCGAGGGATACATCCGAAAGGACGTTGACTTCGAGCTTCTTGGGGCCATCTTCGACAGAACCATCCAGGCGGTGCTCGATGATGAGCTGTTCAATGAATACAGTCTGAAGAGGATATTCCGCAATATCATCTTTGTGACCATCAGGGGCATTTCCACACAGAAGGGGATAGAGAAGATGGACCGCCTCTTGGAAAAGAACCCTTTGTAGACTGTCGAGTGTGGTGTGGACATCTGCCCGTTGGTCGCTGGTTCTCTCAGGCTTCACAAAGCCTCTCATTAGATGCTGACTATATAAAAATATGAAACTTCAAGGATGTTTTTTCGATTTGGATGGAGTGGTCTTCAACACTGAGCCCCTGTATTCCGTGTTTTGGGACGAAGTGGGGGAAAGGTTTCATCCTGAGTTGCCCGACTTTGCGCAGCGCATAAAGGGGCAGACGTTGGACCAGATTTTTGACGTCTATTTCAAAGGAGGACTCTATGGGGCGAGGGAGGACGTGCAGCGTTTGCTCACCGCCTTTGAGGAGCAGATGAATTTTCCCTTCATTCCTGGCTTTGAGGCTTTTGCAGCTTGGCTGAGGCATGTAGGTTGCCCCACGGCTCTCGTCACCAGCAGCAACAGGATGAAGATGCACAATGTCTACCGCCATTATCCCGACTTCGACAAGCTGTTTGGCGACATCCTTACGGCTGAGGACTTCGATGAGTCAAAGCCCTCGCCCGACTGCTATCTGAAGGCTGCCGCCCGGTTCGGCTTGAATCCCAAGGAATGCGTAGGCTTTGAGGACAGCTTCAACGGGCTGAAGTCGCTCGGGGCGGCCGGAATGACAGTCGTGGGGCTGTCGACAACCAACAGCGCAGAGGCCATCCAGCCTTTGTGCGACATTGTGATACCTGACTATCTCAATCTGAGACAGCTCAAGGACTATCTCCAAGGGGCTTGACTCCACCAAAAAAAGCTGCATATCCCCAATCGTTGGGAATATGCAGCTTTGTCAAAGATCGTGCTTCCCTGCCCGGCAATCAGCAGATCTTGCGTGAGCCATCGCCGATCACAACAGGGATGACGACGGGCTCATGGCCATACTTGGCGGCGAACTTCTCCTTGGCGTCGGCGATGAATGTGTCGTAGACCTCGTCCTTGACCAAGTTGATGGTGCAACCGCCAAATCCACCGCCCATGATGCGCGAGCCCGTCACGCCGTCGGCCTTGGCTATCTCGTTGAGGAAGTCAAGCTCTTCGCAGCTCACCTCATATTCCTTGCTCAGGCCTTCGTGGGTCTCGTACATCTTCTGCCCGACGGTCTCATAGTCACCTTTCTCCAAGGCGTCGGAGACAGCCAACACACGGTCCTTCTCACCCAGCACGAAGTGGGCCCGCTTGTAGTCCTCCTCACCTACGGTGGCGCGCACTTCGTCCAATTGTTCCCATGTGCAGTCGCGCAGCGTCTCGAAATGTCCCTCAGGATGTGCGGCGGCGATGGCTCTCACCACATTCTCGCAAGAGTTGCGGCGGTCGTTGTAGGGCGAGCCCTTCAGCTCGTGCTTCACCTTGGAGTTGAGCAGCACCAGCTTGTAGCCCTTGGGGTCGAAGGGGAAATACTCGAACTCACGGCTGCGGCAGTCGAGGCGCATCAGCTTGCCTTTCTGTCCGAACACGGAGGCAAACTGGTCCATGATGCCACAGTTGACGCCCACGTACTTGTGTTCTGTGGCCTGTCCAGCCAACACGAGGTCCCATTTGGACACCTTGTTGCCGCCGAAGAGGTCGTTGAGGGCAAAGGCGAAGCAGCTCTCCAAGGCGGCCGACGACGACATGCCCGCACCCAATGGCACATCACCGGCGAAGGCTGTATTGAAGCCTTTCACGTCGACACCCAACTTGCGCATTTCCTGTACGATGCCATAGATGTAGCGAGCCCACGTGGCACGCGGCCCCACGGGGTCGTCCACCTTGAATTCCACCTTGTCTTTGAGGTCGATGGAATAGGCGATGACGGTGCTCAGCCCGTTGGGACGAATCTCTGCCATGATGCCTTTGTCCACGGCGCCGGGAAATACAAAGCCTCCATTATAATCCGTGTGCTCACCAATGAGGTTGATGCGGCCTGGAGAGGCGTAGATGTTGCCTGTCTTACCATCAAAATGCTTGATAAATCGGCTTCTTACGAATTCTATATCCATAATTGCTTGTCTTTATAAGGGTTAGTAACTGGTTATGATAATATGGAAATGGGTTCTAAAAACCAGGATAGCCTGACTTCCAGAACCCACTACAATTCTTTGTATCAATCCACAGGTATGTCTTTGTTCACGTTCTTGCAACCTACAAGGGCGTAGAAGAACATGTAGACCAAGGCTAAAAGAGGCACGATGTAGGACATCATGTAGCCTCCATGGTCGGCGATGAAGCTCTGGATCAGAGGCAGGATGCCGCCGCCCACAACCATCATCATGAATATGCCGGATGCTGCGGCTGTGTACTTGCCAAGCCCCTCGGTAGCCAGATTGAAGGTGCTGGTCCACATCACTGAGGTGCAGAGGCCACAGAGCACCAACAGCAAGGCTGATATGGGCACGGTGACGGTCTCGAAGGAGGAACCCGTGAATACCGGCATGGCCACCGTGCTGCTCTTGCCCAACAACATGGCGAATATGATTAGGATTGCGCCAACGAATGTGGTGATGGTCATAAGGGTCTTGCTGGACACCTTGCCTGCAATGAACGAGGAGCAGAAACGGCCCACCAACATCAGGAACCAATAGGTTGCGGCCACGCTGCCGGCGATGGCTACGGCCTGTCCTGTCAGTCCGCCACCGGCGGAAGTCTGGTCGGAGAGATAATAGATGAGGGTTCCGGGGATGCCGACTTCGACGCCAACGTAGACGAAGATGGCTATCACGCCCAATACGAAGTGGCGGAAAGCCCATGGGCTGTGCTCAAAGACAGTGTCCTTGGTGACCTTTCCTTTCTCAGGGTCGGAGATGGGGATGAATGTCAATATGATGAACGCCGCTGCGAACACTGCCATGGCGATGTAGAGCACGAGGTTCACGTCAACCATCTTGGTGCTTGGGGTGACAGTACCGATGAGGGCACCCACGAACAGCGGAGTCAGGGTTCCTGACAAGGAATTGAGCGTACCGCCTATCATGTTGAGCTGGTTGCCACGGTTGCCACCTCCACCTATCAGGTTCAGCATAGGATTCACCACGGTGTTGAGGATGCAAACGGAAAAGCCCGATACGAATGCCCCCAAGAGATAGATGACGAATCCCATTGTAGGACTGGCGCCCACCTTGCCGGAAAGGAACTGGATGAGGACTCCGAAGAAGCCGATGGCGATGCCTGTGAGGGCAGTCTTCTTGTAGCCAATTCTTGTCAGGAGTTTGCCGGCGGGGATTCCCATGAAGAGGTAAGCCAAGAAGTTCATGGCGTTGCCCAGCATGCCGATGGTGTTGGCTGAGTCGCCTTGGAATGCGTTCTTCCAAATCACTCCAATAGGCGCGGCGAGGTTGGTCACGAATGAAATCATAGCATAAAGGAACATCATCGTGATGATGGCGATTATGCTTCCGTTTTGTTTTTGATTGTCCATTGGTCTATGTTTGTTTTTAATTTGTTGTCTTCAATTGATTTGGTGTAGCCGCTTCGCAGCAGGCCATTCGTGTCGTTGATGATAGGATTCTGTTGATTCTACTTTTCCACGCCGAAGCGGTAGAACGTGCGCTGGCGGTACTCCTGTCCGGGGTTCAAGACCACAGATGGGAAATAGGGGTGGTTGGGGGTGTCGGGGAAGTGCTGGCACTCAAAGCACACGGCGGAGCGGCGGGGG
>SAMEA3663095__coassemble_1213_pt1 | contig 19732 bp, 14 predicted proteins | sample SAMEA3663095__metabat2_high_PE_012 | metagenome-assembled genome bin SAMEA3663095 (sample SAMEA3663095) | pig gut metagenome | biome: pig gut; feature: pig-associated habitat; material: faeces | place: France | collected 2012 | reverse complement strand
CAGATGCAAGGATGCGCTGATTTTATGCGCCTTTGGCGCAATTTTATGCCCAGGCGATTTTCGTCATGGACAGGCTTTAGGGTATGAGGCTCAACCAGTGGGATAGCCGTCGAGCTTGCTCGTAAGGCTATCCCACTGGTTGAGCCTCAGAGCTACTATGGAGCGTAAGCCTGTCCATGTTTTTCCATTACCATTTATTCATTGGCGAAGTCAGGACTATACGAAATGAAACAACATATCCAATCCACGGAAAATATCCATTGAACCCGAAAATCTCAGGCAATGCGTGTATGGCAGATAACATGATTCTTTTTGACAGAATTGCAAATTCATCGGCAGAATGCCCCTTCCCAAAAGTGAATATTGCCATCTGAACAAAGGACGGCAACGACTCCCAAATATTGGTGTCGATTTTGTGATTTATAGTCTCAATTGAACTAAATGGCAAAGAAGATTGCCAAACTTTGCAATCTTTTTGTTTATTATTACACGTTTTACATGAATAATTAGTATTTTTGCCACATAATATTTTCGCAAAATGGCAAAAACCGACCTCAATAGATTGAAAGTGGTGCTTGTTGAACAGCACAAAACGGCAAAATGGTTAGCAGAACAAATGGAAAAAGACCCTGCGACTATTAGCAAGTGGTGTACCAACAAAGCACAGCCTTCATTAGAGACTATCAAAAAGATTGCAGAAATACTACAGGTCAAAATGAGCGACCTTGTAAGCAACGAACAACCTTTATAATTGAAGCAAATGACAGATAAGATAAATATACGTAAACTTGAGGCTGACCTTTGGGAGTCGGCAGACTTGCTTCGTGCTGGAAGTAAACTTACATCGAGCCAATACTGTATGCCGGTATTGGCATTGCTGTTCTTACGCTATGCCTACAGCCGATTCAAAATGGTGGAGGCAGAACTGCTAAAGAATCGCCCAAGACGTGGCGGTCGTGTGATGCCTGTTGAAGCAAGTGATTTTGCAGCTAAAAGTGCGCTTTATCTTCCTCGTGAGGCTCAGTTTGACTATTTGGTTAATTTGTCGGATGACCAGCCTTTAGGTGAAGCTGTTAATCATGCCATGACTTTGGTTGAGGAACAGAGCGAGCAGTTGACAGGTATTTTACCTAAGTCATACACAATGTTTAGCGATGAACTGTTGCGTGAACTCCTTCGCATATTCAATAACAAGACACTTGATGAGATAGGTGGTGATGTGATTGGCCGCATCTATGAATACTTCCTCTCGAAGTTTGCCAAGGCTGTGGCATCAGACGATGGCGTGTTTTTCACTCCAAAGTCTTTGGTAAAGATGCTTGTAAATGTACTGGAACCAAAACAGGGCATAATGCTTGATCCTGCTTGTGGTTCGGGAGGTATGTTCGTGCAGACTGGCGACTTTGTGAATGCAGGTGGCATGAATGCCAATACGCAGATGACCTTCTACGGTCAGGAGAAGGTGGAGTACAACGCCCAGCTATGTCTGATGAACATGGCGGTTCATGGGTTGAACGGCCGTATCATCAGCGGCGACGAGGCCAACTCTTTCTATCATGATGCACACAACTTGGCAGGCAAGTGTAACTACGTGATGGCCAATCCTCCATTCAACGTTGATAAGGTGAAGGCGGAATCAGCATCTGCTGCCGGTCGTTTGCCATTCGGCTTGCCAGGTGTTAATGCTAAGACAAAAGAGATTGGTAATGCCAACTATCTCTGGATTTCCTACTTCTATGCCTACCTCAACGACCATGGACGGGCTGGCTTCGTCATGGCATCATCGGCAACAGATAGTGCCAATAAAGATCGCGACATCCGTGAAAAACTTGTTTTGACAGGCGATGTGGATGTGATGGTGAGTGTGGGCAACAACTTCTTCTACACCCTCACGCTGCCCTGCTCGCTGTGGTTCTTTGACAAGGCAAAGCGATTGGAAAACAAGAACAGGGTGCTTTTCATCGATGCCCGCAACTACTACACCGTTGTTGACCGTACCCTTAATGAATGGTCAGAGTGGCAGTTGAAAAACCTGCAAGCTATTGTCCATCTATATCGTGGAGAGCAGGACAAGTATAAATCGCTTATCAATGAGTATTGGAATGCACTTAGCGAACATGCCGAAAGACATGACTGTGCTCCATGGCAAGATCGTGAAATGACTTTCGAGAAGGCTCTTGGTATTCTTGATTCTGAAGAGTCAATGTACAAAAAGTACATCAAAGACCAACAAGATAGGCTCAAAAAGACGAAGAGGAAAAAGGATAAGGATGAATTGAAGGCTATCATTGCAGCCAATGAAGCCGAACTTGCCTATACCCTCGAAACCAAAGATATGGTCAATGAAGCCATCTGGCTGACCTCGAAGTTCGGACTTGATGGTGAGTATCACGACGTATTGGGTCTTTGCAAAATTGCAACCATCGACGAAATTAGCGAGAAGAACTACAGCCTTACCCCCGGTGCATACGTGGGTGTTGCCGAGCAGGAGGACGATGGCGTTGACTTCCATGAACGTATGAACGAAATCCATACAGAACTCGCGTCACTCAACAAAGAGGCAAACGTGCTAATGAACGAGATCATGAAGGAATGGGAAACGCTTAACTCGAAGTAAATCATGGCAAACGAGATAAAACCAATAGTGCCGGCTGACATTTCAGCAATGGGTGCAGTAGTTGGAAATTTGATGACTGACCTCCGCCAAATCATTGACGAAGCGCGAATCCATGTGGCATCTACAGCCAACTATGAGCTTACCATGATGTACTGGCATATTGGCGAGCGAATTAACCGCGACGTGCTTGGAAATGAACGAGCCACATACGGAAAACAAATTATCGCAACAGTGTCACGACAATTACAAGCATGGTATGGTAGCAAGGGCTTTGAGGAGAGAACAATTAGGAGAATGGTACAATTTGCGCAAGAATTCCCTGATTGGCAAATAGTGTCACCACTGGTGTCAAAATTGTCTTGGACTCATTTCCTGACTATTATGACACTGAAAGACCCACTTCAACGAGAGTTTTATCTTACAATGGCAGCAAACGAGAGGTGGAGTAAACGTACACTTCAATCAAAGATTGATGGAATGCTATACGAGCGTACGGCATTGTCGTCAAAGCCTGAGGAAGTTGTAAAACAGGAACTTGCCAATGTCAGAGATAATAAAGTGGTTTCTCCTGATGTAGTATTCAAGAGCCCTTATTTCCTTGAATTTACTGGGCTAAAAGGCTTGTATAGCGAGAAGGACTTGGAAGACAGTCTTGTAGCACATCTGGAACAGTTCATTCTTGAACTTGGAAATGGGTTCTGCTTTGCTGAGCGTCAAAAGCGAATGATTATTGATGGAGAGGATTTCTATCTTGACCTGCTGTTTTATCACCGCAAACTACATCGACTTATTGCCATTGACTTGAAACTCGGTCGCTTCAAGGCTCAGTACAAAGGTCAGATGGAGCTGTATCTGCGTTGGCTTGAACAGAATGAAATGGAGCCGGGGGAAGAAACTCCACTTGGTCTTTTGCTCTGTACCGAAGGCAGTGAGGAACAGATCGAACTTCTCCAACTCGACAAATCGGGCATAAAAGTCGCTCAGTATATGACAGAGTTACCTCCGCGTGATGTCCTCGTTCAACAGATACAAAAGTCACTTGAAGTTGCAAAAGCTAAATGGGGGTATGAAAGAAAGGAGGATGAGGTATGAGCGAGTGGAAATGCTATAAACTTAATGAGATTTCATCTTTGAGTAATGGCATAAACTTTGATAAGTCTGCCTATACCTCAGGGGTGAAATTAATTGGCGTGTCCGATTTCAAGAAAAGAATACATCCAGATTACGATTCACTTCAAGAGGTTGATTCCAAAGTCGTAAAAAGTGGAGATTATTTGGAAAAAGGAGACATTGTATTTGTCCGTTCCAATGGCAATAAAGAGTTGGTAGGTAGGTGTATGATCATTGATAGACATATTCCGGTAACCTACTCTGGATTCTGCATAAAACTACGCCTTAAAGATAAGAAGAGATTTGAGCCTGCCTTTTTCAATTATTTGTTTAAAACAAGACAATTTAAAAAGTCAATGACAGGGACTGCTGTCGGAGCAAACATACAAAATCTCAGTCAATCAAGATTAGGGAGTTGTGAAGTCAATGTACCTGATATTGAAACACAAAAAAGAATTGCTACCATTCTTTCTCGCTACGACTCATTGATAGAGAACTATCAAAAGCAGATAAAGCTATTGGAAGAAGCTGCTCAGCGACTCTATAAGGAATGGTTTGTTGACCTCTACTTTCCCGGACACGAAAACACCAAGATTGTCGATGGTGTGCCTGAGGGGTGGGAGAAGAAGAGCATTGGAGAGATTGGAACTGTAATAACAGGTAAGACCCCTTCTACATCAAATAAGGAGAATTATGGAGGCTCAATTCCTTTTATTACTATACCAGATATGCATACAGGAATTTATCCTGTTTCTTCTGTTTTCCTTTCGGAAAAAGGTGCAGAGAGCCAAAGCAAGAAGTACATTCCTAAAGATGCATTAATAGTCTCATGCATTGGAACGGCTGGTTTAGTATGTATAACAAAGGAAAGATGCCAAACAAATCAGCAGATAAATTCACTTATTCTTGATGATAAAGAAATGCTACACTACATGTATTTCGTTTTCTTGTCATTAAAAGAACATCTTAATAACATAGGGAGTAATGGCGCAACGATGACAAACGTCAACAAGTCAAAGTTTGAAGGCATAGACATTGTAGTTCCATCATCGTGCATTATTAGAGATTTCTCTCAAAGAACTACTCCATATTTTGAGAATATAAAATCCCTCCAATCCCAACTCCGCCTCCTCACCGAAGCCCGTGACCGCTTGCTTCCAAAACTGTTGAGCGGCGAGATAGAAATATAAAAACGAATAATAAACGAATAATAACAAAAAAAGATAAAGATATGCGTAGAGTTACTATTAACAATTTTCGCTGCTACGAGAGTAAATCGATAGATTTCCGTCGTGGCATAAATCTGCTTATCGGTGATAATTCCGTGGGTAAGACTTCTTTGCTACGAGCTTGCAACCTTGTCATGAACGCTTTCTTTTGCGGATACAGTGACGAGAACACAAAATGGAAAAGTGCCGAGGACGACGATTTTAGAGAAATCAAGAATGATGATGTTGCAACTGATGAATTGCCTATTAAAATAGAATTCGAATTAGATGAAATAGATTGTCCTGTTATTACACTGGAAGATGGTTCTGTAAAACACCTCTATGACAATGAGCCTCTTTTAGGAGAATCTAGATATCCTACATTATATATAGAGAAGAGATCTAAGAAGAATGCGCGTAATCTTGTCTCTGGACTACTCCCATTGAGAAATTATGCATCACTTCTTCAAAAGAATTCTCATTCCATAATTGACGGTACAGCTGTACAGCGAAATGCCTTACCACTATTTGCTTACTTCACAACAGAGGATATTCATACAGTTCGAAAATTTGATAAGGAGAAAAGGTCTTTTAAAAAATATCCACAGAAACCTTCTTTTGGATACTTTGAAAACTTCGACTGTAAGGGATTGCTGGATTGCTGGCTTAAACGTCTGCTGGTGCTGAAAGAAGCTAAAAAGGGTGAACAGGAAATAGAATGTGTAAGGAAGGCTATTGTTAGCGCATTGGGTCCTGATGGATGCAGTATTATAGAGGATATGAAGGTTAGAGACAACGACAATGAAGTTTACTTCATTTTCTGTGATGGTAGAGAGGTTCGCTCAGACCTTCTGTCTGATGGTTATCGCCGCCTCGTCAGCATTGTCATTGACCTTGCCTTTCGCTGTGCATTGCTGAATAAAGTGATGTATGGTGACGAGGCATACAAGCAGACTCACGGTACTGTCATTATCGACGAGATAGATGAGCACCTACATCCAGAGCTTCAAGTGCGCATCCTAAAGGCTTTGCACAACACGTTCCCAAAGATTCAATTTATTGTCAGTACTCATGCGCCATTGGTAATGTCATCTGTAGAAAATACCCCAGAAAACGTGGTGTATAAGCTGGAATACAATGACGGCGTATATAGTCATAAAGAACTTAATACATACGGTTTGGATGCGTCTACCATCATGCAAGTCTATATGGACCAGCCCCCTCGAGATTTAGCTATAGATGATGAAATAAAAAATATTGAATCATTGATTGATGCTGAAAAATACTCTGATGCCAGAACCGCATTAGAAAAAATGCAGGAGCGACCAGGAAGTGATGCAAATCCTGAACTGTCAAGAATTGAGGCTACTCTATCTTTTTACGAATAATGATTATGATACTTATTCAAAAGAAATCAGAACCCAAAGAGTGGCTAGAATATAGATGCACTCCTGGGGTTGACTATCAATCAATCCCAGAACTTGTCGATTCCCTCTTAGAAGAGCAGGGCTACATTTGTGCCTATTGTATGCGACGTATTCCTTGCAAGGACAAACTATATAAGAAAGATGGTATAAACTATGTCCTTACAAATGAAGATCATCGAGTTGAACATATACAGAGTCGTGAAAATCATGATGATAAAAAATTGGATTATTCTAACATGGTGATTTGTTGCCCTGGTCATATTGGAAACGAGGAACATTGTGACCGACTGAAGGGTAGTAAGGACATTTCGTTTTCTCCACTTGATGCAGGTTTCATAGATACTCTTTCTTATAAACAAGATGGTAAAATTGTATCTTCAAACGAGCAATACAATAAAGAAATCAATGAAATACTGAATCTCAATACTCCAATTCTTAAAGAAAATAGGAAAAACACTTGGGAGGCGGTAAAAAAAGAACTGATTGCATATAATGGAGGAAAGCCCTGGAACAAGGCTGTTCTTTTAAAGTTTATTGAGAAATACAGTTCAAGGCATAAGAAAGATGAAAAGTCAAGATTGATTCCGTATTGCGGTGTGGTATTGTTCTTTCTTCAAAAGAAACTGAAACAAATGGCATGAATCATTATTTTGGATAATTATGGCAAAGGAATATAGCGAAGACCTGCTGATACAGAAATCAACAGCCGAACTTCTTGAAAAGGAGCTTGGATGGAAGTCTGTGTATGCTTTCGACAATGAGGTATTGGGCGAGCAAGGCACACTCGGACGAAAGAGCCAGCACGAGGTCGTGCTCACCCGTCACCTCCGTCTGGCTTTGAAACGTCTGAATCCTTGGATGACCGACAAGCAACTGGAGGAAGCCATCGATCGCATGACCACTTACATGAGCTCGCAGACACTGATGCAGATAAACGAGGAAAAGTATGGTTTTATACGCGACGGCGTACCTGTAACTCGCCTAAAGCCTAATGGCGAGACAGAACAGGTACGTGCCCGCGTCATGGACTTTGCCAATGTGGATAACAACGAGTTTATTGCTGTCAGGGAACTTTGGATAAAGGGACCTATCCACAAGCGCCGAGCAGATGTGGTGTGCTTCGTGAATGGTCTTCCGCTTATATTCATCGAACTGAAGAACCATGACCAGGACATACAGAATGCTTATACCGACAACTATCGCGACTACCTTGACACCATACCGCATTTGTTCCACCACAATGCCATGATCATGCTTAGCAATGGCATAGAGAGCCGTGTGGGCACGGTAGGGTCAAAGTGGGAGTTCTTTCATGAGTGGAAACGACTGACGGAATTGGACCATGGCAACATCGAACTGCCAACGATGCTCCGCGGCATCTGCAAGAAGGAGAACCTGCTGGATTTGCTTGAAAACTTCATACTCTTCGACCATAGCGGTGGTTCGACTGTGAAGATTCTGGCACGCAACCATCAGTACCTTGGTGTAAACCAAGCAGTGGAGATGTATCGCCATCGTGAGGAAATGAAAGGTAAACTGGGTGTGTTCTGGCACACACAAGGCTCTGGCAAGAGCTATTCGATGGTGTTCCTTGCTCAAAAGATCAGGCGAAAGTTTGAAGGCTCCCCAACGATAGTGGTACTTACTGACCGCGACGAATTGAACAAGCAGATAAGTGACACCTTCGAGAATTGCGGACTGTTGGGCGGATTGAAAGCCAAGCAGTTCATCGCCCATAGCGGTGATGACCTACGACAGAAACTGCAAGGCAATCCTTCGTTCATCTTCTCATTGATACAGAAATTCAACAAGGCAGATGCAGAACCCATCTATCCTGACCATGACATCATAGTGATGAGCGATGAAGCACACCGCACGCAAAACGGTGTGTTTGCCGATAATCTCATGCACATGCTTCCAACGGCAAACCGTATCGGTTTCACTGGTACTCCATTGCTTAGGGATGATAACATCACGGCCCGCACCTTCGGACAGTATGTGTCTGTGTATGACTTCAAACGTGCCGTGGAGGATAAGGCAACGGTACCCCTCTATTACGAAAATCGAGGCGAGAAGTTGCAGAAACTGAAGAATCCCGAAATCAATGCCGAGATTGCAGCACGATTGGATGAAGAAGACCTGGATCCATCACAGCAAGCAAAACTGGAGCGTGAGTTTGCTCAGGAGGTTCATCTGCTGACCGCCGAGAAACGACTGCGAGTAGTAGCACAGGACTTTGTGCGTCATTATAGTGACCTCTGGACAAGTGGCAAGGCTATGATGGTGAGTTTCAACAAGGTGACTTGTGTCCGCATGTACAACTATGTGCAGGAGTATTGGCAAAAAGAGATAAAAGCCTTGCGCAAGCGTATTGAGCAAGATTCATATCTGCAGGAAGTTCAGGAAATGAAGCGCAAACTGCAATGGATGGAAGAAACGGAAATGGCAGTTGTGGTATCGCAGGAGCAGAACGAGATACAAACATTCAAGAAATGGGGACTTGATATCACTCCACATCGTGAGAAGATGGAGCGAAGGGAACTGGACAAAGAGTTCAAGGATGCCGATGGCAAACTTCGTGTGGTGTTCGTCTGTGCCATGTGGCTGACAGGTTTTGACGTGAAGACTCTCTCATGTCTATATATTGACAAACCGATGAAAGCCCACACCCTGATGCAGACCATAGCCCGTGCAAACCGTGTGGCAGAAGGTAAGTCGAATGGTCTTGTGATTGACTATATAGGTATTGTGAAAGCACTCCGCCAGGCGCTGGCTGACTATACAGCCAATCCTGATGGCGGAGACGGTGGGAACGACCCTACAGTCAACAAGGAAGAACTGATAAAGAATGTTTGGGAAATCATTGCGACAGCGGAAACGTTTCTGCATGAAAAAGGTTTTGAATTGCAGGAACTCATTGATGCAATGTCATTTGAGAAACTGTCGCTTCTGAAGAAGGCAGCAAACCTGCTTTGTGATAAGATTGAAACCCGTAAGTCGTTCTGCACATTTGCGACTTCCTTGCTCAAACTTTGGAAATATCTCAATCGTGAAGATATAACCGAAGACATGCGCAAAAAGAAATATGCTCTGGAAGCCATCTACAAGGAATTACAGAAAAAGCGTAAGCACGCAGACATCACAGACCTGAGTGTAGCAATCAATGATATTGTCAATGAGCATCTTGAAATAGATTCCAATGCTATGGTTGCTGATGATGGTGGACGCAGGTTTGACATCAGCGGCATCGACTTCGATTTATTGCGAAGAGAGTTTGCCAAGCGTGAAGACAAGAACCTCGTTTTGCGTGACATTCAAGACCTGCTTCAAGAGCGTTTGGCTCGACTCTTGGCAGAGAATCCATCCAGAATTAACTTTTACGAAAAATATCAAGAGATAATTCAAGCGTATAACCAGGAGCAGAATCGCGCAACGATAGAGAAGACCTTCGAGGAGTTGATGCATTTGACTCAATCTCTCAGCGAAGAAGAGAAGCGTTATGTACGAGAAGGATTCAAGAGTGATGAAGAGCTATCGCTCTATGACCTCCTATTGAAAGACAATCTGTCAAAGACAGAAGTCAAAAAGCTGAAGGATGTAGCCATAGAGTTGCTTGCTAAAATAAAGGAACAGTTGTCAGGAATGGATCATCCATTTGACAAGCCAGCGACTCGTGCTACTCTTATCATTACCATACGTGATGTTTTGTGGCAGGAACTACCAGAGAGTTATAGCGAAGAAAGTATAAACTACTATCGAGACGCCATCTACAACTATGTAAGTCAAAGATACGCCTCAATTCCGCATCCAAATGCTTAATTTGCTGTTAATGTATTTTGGCCGGTTCTAAAAATTAGGTTTAGAAGCCAAGCCGATATGTATGGCTGGTTCTATAAATTAGGTCGAGTCGTATTCTGCAAGCTATCGGGACTCAAAACGTAAGTTGAAGAGGGAGTGTAGCGGGCTACACGACCGATGAGACTTGACGTTTTGAGACCGATAGATGCAGAAGACGACCGAAACGACAACTGCACTTTATCGATTATTCTATCAGCCTAATTTATAGAACCAGCCATATATGTCGTTTTCAGATCGGCTATGAAAGTTTTGTGGCAATTGTCACGGAATATCGTGTCAGCTGTCACGGAATACCGTGACAATTGGCACGTACTATTGTGACAACTGCCCCACATCGCAGACGATCATTTGGAGGGAAAGAAGTTAGGAATCCGTTATCTTCGTTAAATGTAATTAAAAATATTTCATATCAAGGCGATATTCCGAAAAATGTTTTATATTTGCCACGAACTAAAAATCATAACAAATATCAATCCCTTTATGAAGAAAAATACAACATTAAAAGCCGTACTCGCGCTTGCAGTGACGATGACGATGGCGTCGGCCGACGCTGCTGTCTTTGAGCGCGATTTCAGCACCAATGGCTCCGACATCACGGATTGGACCATCATTGATGCGAATAGCGACGGCAACACTTGGCAGGCTTTGTCAAGCCTCAAGGGCATCTCTTATGACGGCATGGGCTGTAATGCGGCCGCCGATGATTGGCTGTTTACGCCGGCATTTGCCGTGACGGCAGGTAAACACTATCTGGTGCAATACGTTGTGGCTCAGCGCGGCTCGTTCGGCGCTGACGCAGTGGCCGTGATGAGTGGCTATGGAGCATCGGCCGAGGCTATGACCACCCTCCTGGGTGATAAGGTTTATGAGAACCAGACCGGCGTAGTCACGCGCTATGCTCACTTCATGGCTGACCGCGATGGCAGCTATAATATAGGCTTCAAGGTGACCTCGCCGGCCGATAATGGTGTGGTTGTCTTAAAGTCAATCAAAGTGGTGGAGACAGCGGCGCAGACGCCGCAGCCGGCGCCGGCTATGACTGCCACGCCTCGCCTCGCTGACCACACCGTCATGTTGAAATGGTATAATGCCAAATACGACAGCAACAAGGCTCCGCTGCCGGGGCAGCTCAAGGCTCGCATATATTGCGCCGGCAGCCGGGTAGGTGAGATTGATGTCACCGCCGGCGCTGTGTCAGAGTATGTAGTCACGCCGGCCACTTTTGCGGGCCAGACCACCTTCTCTGTGGCTATGGTGCTTGGCGACAAGGAGTCGGCTAAGACCTCCAAGACCATCAACCTCGATGACCTCGCCGGCGAGCGCACAGAGGTGAAAGCCTTCAGCTTGCTCAACAATGATGATGGCTTCAAGCAGTGGACCATAGAAAATCTTGACGGCGATGCTGCAAAGTGGGAGTATGATGCTACGCGCTTTGATAACGTACTGGTGGGCGGCGCCTACCACAGCTACGACAAAGATGCCGATGACTGGTTTATCTCGCCGGCTGTGGAGCTGACGCCCGGCACTCGCTATATCCTCGCCTACAAGGCCAAGTCGGGTGTATCGTTCCCGGCATCGTTCAGCGTGTCGATGGGCACGGCCGCATCAGCGTCATCGCAGACCACCACCCTGGCCACATACAATGCCTACGCGCAAAATGGTTTTGCCGACGAGGAGACGGCTCAGTTCACCGTGCCTTCGTCAGGCTCTTATCATTTCGGGTTCCGCACCACCAATGTGCAGAATGCCCTGTATCTGAGCGAAATCAAGCTGTATAGTGTATCGGGAGGCGCCGAACCGGTGGAGGAGCCGCTCGTATATGAAGAGCCGGCTGAGACGGTGGTTGCCGATGATGGCAATGCCGAGCCTATCGAGGCCGAGCATCATCAAAATATATGCAGCCCGGGTGTAAGGCTCTATGCCGACATCTCGCGCGCTCAGCTTGACCAATACACTATGGCCACGCCGGGCATCTTCCGCCTGACTCCTGAGTCGCAGTATGACCCCGACTATGAGCACCCCGACCTCGAAGGCTCATTCAGCGGCGGTGTGGCTTATAACAATGGCATACTCTACGCCTGCATGTATGACGCCACCGGCAACATCCAGGAGGTGCACCCCATATGGCGCAAATACGATGCCAAGACCTTTGAGCTGCTGTCAGAGACCACGCTCCCCAACAACTGCGAGTGCACCACAGTGTCAATCACCTACGATGCATCTACCGATAAGATATATGGCCTCGTCAAGGACTACTCCTCCAACACTCACCTGGTGGAGATAGACCCCGCTACCGGAACCATGACACGCATCGGCGAAGACTATAATATCTCCAATACCACGCGTGTGCTAACCATAGGCTGCAACGCCAAGGGTGTGCTTTACTGCATCTTTATGGACGAGGATATCATTGATGGCGTGCAGACGCACTTTATGGGCCGCATCAACAAGACCACCGGCCAAATCGCCAACCTCGGTCAGGTGCAGGGCGCAAATATGCTGCCTGAAGACATATTATATAATATGAAGTTTAATCAGACGCTGTTCTTAGACAAATCGCAGAATAAGCTCTACTGGATGTTCCAAAGCTCCAGCTTGGCATTAGGCTCTACCTACACCCCGATATTCGAGATTGACCAGCACAACTGCCAAGCTGTGTTGCGCACATGGATTGCCGATGATGCCAAGGCAGTGCCCGGCGCTTACTTCACCGAGCCGGCAATGCTCGCTCCGGCCGCCGTCAGTGATGTTACCTATACACCGGCAGCAGCCGGCGCCACCGAGGGCACGCTGTCGTTCACGATGCCTACTCTCACTTACGATGGCACATCACTCGGAGCCTCGTCATTGACCTACGCAGTGGCAGAGGTTGATGGCAGTGACATCTCGCTCAGCGGCACTGCCAATCCCGGTGAGGTGGTTTCACTGCACGTCAGCGGCCAAGAGAAGATATATAATGTGGAAATCACAGTCACCAATGTCGATGGTGCCAGCCCCGCCTATCCCTTTGAATTTGTAATGGGCTATGACACCCCGGGCGCCGTTACCAATGTCAAGCTCGTGGAGAGCGGCCCTCTGACCACGACGCTCACATGGGATGCTCCCGCCACCGGTGTCCATGGCCTGCCCTACGACCCCGAGCGCATCTCTTACATCGTGCTGCAATACCCCAACAAGCAAGTGGCATCAGCCGGCACCACCGAGCGCAGCCTCGTCATCGAGCATGATGTGGATATGCAACGCTATATCTACGCCGTATTCACCGTATATGACAGTGTGGCTAATTCTTACACATTATCCAACCCGGTGGTTATGGGCGCTCCGATAGATGCGCCTTACGGAGGAGTGTTTACCAAGGCTGCCGACTTCTATAATTACTACACCATCATTGATGCCAACGAAGACAGCCACACCTGGACCTTCGACACCGAAACCGGTGCAATCTTCTACCCCTACAACTATGAGCAGAGCGCCGATGACTGGATTATTTCGCCGCCTATCAAATACTACAGCGATGCCAAGTATGAGCTGCAATTCAGCGTATATTCAAGCAACGAGAACTATCCCGAGTCACTGGAGGTGACATTCGGCAACGACAAGACCATCGCAGCTCAAAGCAATGTGCTGTTAGATATCCCCGAAGTGCCTACCTTAGGAGAGAACTACGAAATCACCACCTACCAGATACCCGTAGATGTAAATCCCTCAGGCGTATATTACTACGGCTTCCACGCTTACTCGCAGCCCTATATGGAGTATCTGGTGATGTATGACATACGTCTCAACGTGACCAAGGGCACAGGCGTCAGCGAGGCCACTGCCACTACCTCTGACTTTATCGCCTATGACAAGGACGGCCGCATCGTGGTCATCAACCCCGCCGGCTATGCCGTGAACATATACACCACATCGGGCGTGCTCGTGAGCACCTCGTCAGAGAAGCAGCAGACCCTCGATGTGACCCCCGGAGTGTATGTGGTCAAAGCCCAAGGCTCTGCTTCGCCCGCCGTCAAGGTGATGGTCAAGTGAGCCGCGCTTAGATATAGAAATCACACTATTCTTCACACACAGCCTCGCCCCATTACAGCAATGGCGGCGAGGCTGCGCTTTTTCATAGCTTTTTAATAGCCTCTTGTGATGCGGAAATGAAATTTTTTTGTATTTTTGGCGGACGGAGATAGAAAAGAAATGCGTATATTTGCCAAGACATTCAGCAATGGATGGCGAAACATTAACGAAGGAATCATCAACAAAACAGAACACAAGAATGAAACTGAAAGACTTAGAAGCAATGATCAACGAACAAGCCACGGTTGACAGACGCTATGTGGGCGCTGCCTTGCCCGCGCTCCTGCGCAAGACTTATCTCTGGATGACGTTTGCCCTCATCATCACGGGCATCGTGGCCTACGGCATGACAACAGTGACCTACACGTCGATTGACGGCAACGTGCTGCCCATCGCCTTCAAGATATTTGAGAACCGCGGGGCATTCTGGATCATCTTCATAGCCGAGCTGGCCATGGTGTTCGTCCTGAGCTCACGCATCATGCGGCTGTCGCTTGGCACGGCCACGCTGCTCTTCATCGCCTATTCGGCGCTCAACGGCGTGATGCTGTCGAGCATCTTCTTGGTGTACACCATGGAGTCCATCTCCACGGCCTTCTTCGTCACGGCCGGCACCTTCGGCGCGATGAGCCTCTACGGCTACTTCACCAAGTCGTCGCTCGACGGATTGGGCAAGTATTTGACCATGGCCCTCGTGGGGCTGCTCATCGCCATTGTGGTGAACCTGTTCTTGAAGAGCGGCACATTCAATCTCATTGTCAGCGCAGTGGCCGTGGTGCTGTTCACTATCCTCACGGCCTACGACACGCAGAAGATCAAGCTCATGCTTGCCCTGCAACCGGATGCCGGTGAGGGCGCGCAGCGCATTGCCCTGCTCGGTGCCCTGTCGCTCTACCTCGACTTCATCAACTTGTTCATCTACATCCTCCAGTTCTTCGGCTCAAGAAACAACTGACGACAGAAACAAGCCATAAGGGAGGGGTGCGCAACCACCACGCTCCTCCCAACCCCTCCACCAGTCGCAATCTTCCCAAAGGCTGTGGAGCGCATCACCCAACCGCAGGGACCGGCACAAGGCACGGTTCCTGCGGTTGGGCGTTTTGCGGCACAGCGGATCTTTTCCGTGGATTCATGGTAAGTTTATATGTAAAGGAGAAGGAAAATGGTCATGTCCAGGCTTACGCTCCTACCAGAGCTATGGGTCTGAAGCGGTGGGGTGGCCTTACGAGCAAGCTCGACGGCCTCCCCATCGCTTCAGACCCACACCTTTGGTGGCAAGCCTGCCCATGACGAAAATCGCTATCGCGTAAAATTGCGCCCTAACGCATAAAATTCTACGGCAAAAAGCTTCAAGTCAAGGCATTCCAAACCGCATTTGGGCAGATGCAAGGAGGGCGGGCAGAGGACTACGGTTTGGATTCCCCCTCCACGTATTGCTCCAAGAACAGATGCTCGCCGTCGAACACAGCGTAGGTGAACTGCCATATCCAGTCACCGAGGATGATCATGCGACTGCGGTGCCCGAGGGTCAGGTCGAGTTCGATGTGGCGGTGGCCGTAGATGAAGTAGTCGATGTTGCTGTGGCTCTCCATGTAATGCTTGGTGAAGCGCACCAAGTATTCCCTGTCCTCGCCCATATAGGGAGCCTCCTTGCCGTCGGCCCGCTTGAGGCGGCTGTGCATGGCCCATGTCAGCCCCAACCATAAGCCCCAGCGCGGGTGGAGGGCGTTGAGCATGACTTGGCATGTGCGGTTGTGGAACAGCCTGCGCAGCAGTTTGAACTTGCCGTCGGGGTCGCCCAGCCCGTCGCCATGGGCCAGGAAGAACACCTTGCCGAAGATTTCGGTGGTGACGGGGCGGGTGTGGACTATCAGCCCGCACTCGTCGCGCAGGTAGCCGTAGGTCCAGAGGTCGTGGTTGCCAGTGAAGAAATGCACCTCCACGCCCATGTCGGTCAGCTCGGAGAGCTTGCCCAGGAAGCGCGTGTAGCCCTTTGGCACCACGTAGCGGTATTCGTCCCAGAAGTCGAACATGTCGCCCAAGAGGTAGATGGCGGCTGCCTTATGCTTGATGGAGTCGAGAAATCTCACCAGCCTCCTCTCCTGGGTGCGTCCGTGCTCGATGGCCCAGGAGCCCAAGTGGGCGTCGGAAAGAAAATAAACGTTCTTCATAAGCCGTCAGTCGAAACCCAATTCCGTGCGCGCCTCCTCACTCATCATGCTCTGGTCCCAGGCGGGTTCAAAGACGAGGTTCACGTTGGCGCTCTTCACGCCCTTCACGCTCTCCACTTTGGTGCGCACGTCCTCAAGGATGAAGTCGGCGGCGGGACACGACGGGGCGGTGAACGTCATGTCCATGTCCACTGTGCCGTCGTCCTTCACGTCAATCTTGTATACCATGCCGAGGTTCCAGATGTCTACGGGAATCTCTGGGTCGTAGACCGTCTTGAGCACGTCCACTATCCTCTCTTCTATCTGTGTCTTCTCTTCTTGTGTCATAATCGTTGTTTTCTGCAAAAATAACAAATTTTTCGTGCTTACCGTCAACAGGAAGCAGAAAAATCGCTTTTGCGTCCACATTTGTAGCATACTATCCAAAAAGAGGCCAAGAATCGGCCGCCGGACCACAACGGGCGCCTACAGCGAGGCACAGTAAACAATGGGGGCGACACCAATCGAGATGTCGTCCCCATTCCCATTATCAAAGTCTGTCGTCTTACTCCTAAAAGATGAAATGAGCAGAGCCAAGCTCGCTTGAGCTCTTCCATGGCGAGAAAAGGTGGGAGCTGTGCCCAATACGCCTCGACCTAATTTTTAGAACCGACTTTAAACAGCCATCTATTAAAAACTGATAATTTTACGCCCGTTGCTTGCTCGGTATCGATAAAATCCTTATTTTTACAATCGAAAACAACATGCTACAACTATGAGGAAAATCTTGATGGCTTTGCTGCTTGCCGTCGCCACGACGGCCGCAGCCCAGGTGAGAATAACGCCACAGTTCAAGGAGGGGCTGAAAAAGACCTACCACTACGAGTCTTTCGTCGCCACGGACGACTCGCAGCAGGTGAGCTCCTACTTCGACCAGACGTATGAGGTGTTGGCTTCCAACGCCGACTCGGCTGTCGTCAGCCTCACTTACTCCAACTTCCGACAGTCCAACACCGGCCAAGCCCCCACCATAGGCGGATTGTTCATGGGACTGCAAGTGAGGTTCTCGGTCAACCTCGACGGCTCCGTGCGCCATCTTCTCAATGGGAAGGAAATGCGCGAAAAATATCCCGCCGACAGCGACGACTCCGACAGCGACTATCTGGACTACCTCTTCTCCGACAACTACCTGGTGTCGAACATGGTCAACTCCCCAATCGGCCTCTTCGGCAAGACCATCACCGACGGAATGCAGGAGCAGGGCGACGACAGCGATATGACATACCACTACCAGCTCTCGGCCGACGGCCATACGGTCGACATCCATTCGGCCTCTGCCGACGACGCAGGCAGCCTCAGCATCGCCAAACAGTTTGTCTTCGGCCAGGACTGGTGGCCCACTGTGTTCTCCTTCAGCATAGAGACCGACTTGGGACGGGAAATGGGCAAGAACAAGACGGGAATGAAGGCCACACTCGTAGAATGACAGCCGTTCCCAATCCTGAACACCAAACTTTAACCGTATTTTGCACACATCACAAAAACCACAAACTTATCGGAAAGAAGAAAACAAGGGCAGCCCACGTTTGTGGGCTGCCCTTGTCTAAGTTGTGCGTGCATCCATTCTCCCCGTCAGGGGGCGAGCCGCTTGATCCGCCACTCGTATTTCTTGAGCAGCGTGTGGGCGCGGATGCCCTCGCGGCGACACGCCATGAGCGCAAAGGTGTAGATGTTTTGCGGACGATGGATGTTGAAGCGGTCGCAGACGATGGTGCACACGCGCGAGAAGGGCAGCGGCACGCCGCTGTCGTCGGTGATTCGATTGTTGTAGTAGGTGCGGTAGGCCATCTCAAAGAGGTCCGACTTGGAACCCCTCCAACGCTTGCGCACCTCGTCGCTCGCGCGGAGCAGCCTGTCGAAGTCGGCATACATTTGCTCTTTGGCCAAGGCGGTGGTGTCGTTTGTGGGAATGGAGTCGACGTGTGACTCGATCATAAAGTCTGTCATTGATAGTGTTTTTTAAGGTTCGTCGCGCCGCTGGCTGCTAAGGACACCGCGGCGCCATGCTTTTTGTGTGGTGGATAGTGCAAAGGTAGTCTCCACAGGCGCAACCCTGCTGCACAAGATGTGCCCTAAAGTTAAATATGAAGTCTTTGGCATGGTGCGCCGCTTACGAGCGGAAAAGCCCAATTGTTGTTGCGAAGAGGCCGATTGGCAGTATATATTAAGTGTTTCGCCCCTACAAAGTGCCTTTTTGCTTAAAATTCATCAATTTGCGTGGCATTTTTGGCCACTTTTCTTGGGTATGAAATAATTTATCAGTAAATTTGCATCACTTTAAAGGTGAATAAAGATGCAAAAGAAAAGGAAGAGCAAACAAGAGAGACTTGCAATTCTGAGAATGTTGATTTCCAGCAAAGAGATTCATTCGCAACAGGATTTGCTTGATTTGTTGGCAAAAGAGAGAATTCGGGTGACACAGGCCACGTTGAGCCGCGACTTGAAGCAGCTCAAGGTGGCCAAGGCAGCGAGCATGAACGGTGATTACGTCTACGTGCTTCCCAACGAGACCATGTACAAGCGGGTGACAGACCCGGTGAAGGCCAACCAGATGTTGCGCCAGTCGGGCATCTTGGGCATCAACTTCACGGGCCTCTTGGGAGTCATCAAGACGCGCCCGGGCTACGCAAGCGCCATCGCCTACGACATCGACAGGTCCAACAGGCCACAGATTATCGGCACAATAGCCGGCGACGACACCATATTCATCGCCCTCAGGGAGGACACCGACATCAACCTGCTCACCCACCAGCTATTGGAGGAGCACGAGGATGGGATGGCTCTCAAGGAAGACAAGGGGTCGGATGCTGGCACAGGCGACGAATGATGAGAGGGGGCATGGCCCTATACCTATTATATATAAGGCGGACATGGAGAAGAAACGATTCTACCGCTCATACGACAGGATGTTGGGCGGCGTTTGTGGGGGCATTGCCGAATATTTTGACATCGACCCCACATTGGTGAGGCTGGCCTACGTGGTGCTTACCTTTGGCACGGCTTTCAGCGGCATCATCGTGTACCTGCTGCTGTGGATCATCATGCCCGAGAGGCGTTGAGCTGAACCCTTTCCACAATCCATTCCGTTTCCGCCAATGGCCGCAAGGCGGCGCACGCGTTGGGACGTTCCTGTCTCAACAAGATTGTTTATTTGCCTAAAGCAGCGGCAGTGAAGAACCATCCCCGTCCCAAAGGCCATCCCAACCCAAAGGCCTTTCTTCCCCCCCCCCCGTT
>SAMEA3663095__coassemble_1198_pt1 | contig 20117 bp, 20 predicted proteins | sample SAMEA3663095__metabat2_high_PE_012 | metagenome-assembled genome bin SAMEA3663095 (sample SAMEA3663095) | pig gut metagenome | biome: pig gut; feature: pig-associated habitat; material: faeces | place: France | collected 2012 | reverse complement strand
GGAAGCAGATTGCCGTGCAGCAGACCGACAGCATCGCCACACTGCGCGGCGTGGCCGTCGGGGCCGACCTCGTGGGACCCATACAGTTGCTCGTGGGCAGCTACGGACAAGTGGAGGGCGTAGTGAGGGTGAACCTTAGGGACAAGTACTTCCCCACCGTGGAATTGGGCTATGGCAAGGCCGACGCCAACGACGACGCCACCCGCCTCCACTTCAAGACCAGCGCACCCTACGGCCGGATAGGCCTGGACTTCAACCTCATGAAAAACAAGCACGACGACTACCGGCTTCTTGCGGGCTTCCGATATGGCTACACTTCCTACAAGTTCGACGTGGACCGCCCCGCCCTCACCGATCCTGTGTGGGGAGGCGAGGCTCCCTACTCTGCCCACGGTGTAAAGGCCAGCTGCGGGTGGGCGGAGGCCGTGTTCTCCATCGACGCCAAGATCATAGGCCCCATGAGGATGGGCTGGAGCGTACGCTACAAGCTCAGGCTGCACCACGACGACGGCACCATCGGCAGCACCTGGTACGTGCCGGGCTACGGCAAGCAGGGCAGCTCGCGGCTCGGCGGCACATTCAACATCACATTCGAAATTTAGCATATCCCAACACGCAACATGACTCCCAACCCAACAACACACAATGCAAACGGCGGCAACAAGAACTTGCCCAAGCGGAAGACCCTCCTGCAGATGGCGTTCCTGCTGCTGCTCGTCATCGGGACAATATGGATCATCCGCACCCAAAACGACACTCCCTACCAAGAAGACAGCGGCGAGATATTCGGCACCTTCTACCACATCACCTACCAGTCGGGGCGGGACCTGCAGCCAGAAATCGAGGCCGAACTGAGGAAAGTGGACGCTTCGCTCTCACCCTTCAACCCCAAGAGCATCATATCAGCCGTGAACCGCAACGAGAACGTGAAGGTGAACGACATGTTCGCCCAGGTGTTCCTCTTGGCTGAGCGCATCTCTCACGAGACCGACGGAGCCTTCGACATCACTGTAGCCCCCTTGGTCAACGCGTGGGGATTCGGCACCGACGGGCGGAAGACCCCCTCCAAGGCAACGGTGGACAGTCTGAGACGGCTCGTGGGCTACCAGCACGTGTCGCTCAACAACGAACAGATAAGCAAGGCCAACCCCAACATCAAACTCGACTGCAGCGCCATAGCCAAGGGCTACGGGGCCGACGTGGTGGCCCGGCTCTTCAAGCGCAAGGGCATCGAGAACTTCCTCATCGAAATCGGGGGGGAGATAGTGACAAGCGGGAACAGCGAGAAGCGGCTGCCCTGGAAGATAGGCGTGAAGAAGCCGTGCGACGACACGCTCGACGTCAACCAGGAGACGCAATCCGTAATCAATGTGACCGACAAGGCCATGGCCACAAGCGGCAACTACCGCAACTACCGCTACGTGGCCGGCAAAAAATACGCCCACACCATCGACCCCAGGACGGGCTACCCCGTGCAACACAGTCTGCTCTCGGCAACCGTGCTGGCCAACGACTGCGCCACGGCCGACGCCTACGCCACGGCCTTCATGGTGATGGGGGTGGACAAGGCCAAGAGACTCTTGGAGCGGCATCCCGAACTGATGGCCTACTTCATCTACACCGGCCCCAAGGGAGAAATGAACGTGTGGTACTCGCCATCGCTGAAAGACAAGGTCGCGAAGTAGGCCATGGAGGAATCGCTGCATCTTTACGAGACACTCATGCGGCTGCCCCTGTTCTCAGGTCTGGGCAGCGAGGAAATCTCGCAAATCATCGCACAGACGAAATTCCAGTTTCTTCGGCTCGACGCGGGAAAGTTTCTTTGCCACCAGGACGAGAAATGCACACTCTTGGTGGTCCTCATCCACGGCGCGATGAATGTCGTCACCCATAGTGACGACCACGGCTGCATCGTCACCGAGTCCCTATCGGCTCCCAGTCTGGTAGCGCCATCATCGCTCTTCGGCCTCCACCAGCGCTACCTTCATTCCTACCAATGCGTAGAGACATGCCGTTTCGTGCTGCTGAACAAAGATGAGGTGTTCCGCATGTTCGACCGCTACTTCATCTTCAAAATCAACTGGCTCAACCTACTGTCCACCCAGGTGCAGAAAAAGGAGCTGCAGTTGTGGCACACCCCACCCGCCAACCTGCGACAGCGCATCCTACGCTTTTTCCTCATCCATACAGAAAAGCCGGCCGGCAAGAAGACATTCCGCATCAAGATGATCCGACTGGCCGAGGAAGTGAACGACAGCCGGCTCAATGTCTCCATCCAGCTCAATGCCATGGAAGACGAGGGACTGATAACGCTCCAAAGGGGAATCATCACCATTCCAGCCTTGGAGAAACTGCTCCAGTCGCGCTGAAGCCTACCTATAGAACCAGCCTCAACATGCATTATGTGTTAAATATGCTTTTTAAATAGGTGAGTTCAAGATTATTTTTACTAAATTTGCGTATTGAAAAAGCATCGATTTAGTATGAGTGAAAACAAAATAGAGAATCAACACAAACAGAACCCCTTCCTGATCCCCTACAACACGCCCCACGAGACCGTGCCCTTCGGCAACATCACAACCGCCGACTATGAGGAGGCCTTCATGGAAGGAATAAAAAGGGAAGACGAAGAGACCGACGAAATCATCAACAATCCCGAGGAACCCACGTTCGACAACACCCTTATCCACATCGACGAGAGCAAGGGCGAGCATTACTATGACCTGCTCAACAGGGTCTCCAACACGTTCTCCTGCATGCTGAGCGCCGAGACCAACGACGAACTCGACGCGCTGGCCCAGAAGATGAGTCCTATACTCACCAAGCACTCCAACGACATCAGCCTCAACAAGCGGCTCTTTGAACGCATCAAATACGTGTATGAGCACCACCGCCAGCTCACACCCGAGGAGCAAATGCTGCTCGACAACACCTACGACGGATTCGTGAGAAGCGGCGCGCTGCTCGACGAAGAGGGCAAGAAGCGGCTGCGCGCGATGACGGAGAAGGCTGGAGTGCTGGCACTGCAGTTCTCGCAAAACCTGCTGAAAGAGAACAAGGCCTTCGAACTCCACATCACCGACGAGGCGCAACTCGACGGACTGCCCGACACGGCCAAGGAAGCCGCACGCTTGGCGGCCAAGGAAAAAGGCAAGGACGGGTGGGTCTTCAACCTCGACTTCCCCTCCTACTCTCCGTTCATGACCTATTCCACACAGCGTGAGCTGCGCAGGCAAATGTTCATGGCAAGAGGAACGGAAGGAACCCACGACAACGAGAACAACAACTTGGAGATTTGCCGGCAGCTCATCAACCTGAGACGGGAGATGGCACAGCTCCTTGGATTCGACACCTATGCCGACTACGTGTTGAAACACCGGATGGCTTCCAACGTGGCCAACGTATACAAACTGCTCAACGACCTGATCGACGCCTACAAGCCCACCGCCCAGGAGGAGCTGAAGGACATCGAGGCCGAGGCCAAGAAATTGGAGGGCGACGACTTCGAGCTGGAGCCGTGGGACTTCTCCTTCTACAGCCACAAACTCAAGATGGAACGCTACAACCTCGACGCTGAGATGCTGCGCCCATACTTTGAAATCAACAAGGTCATCAAGGGCGTTTTCGGCCTGGCCACCCGACTCTATGGAATCACCTTCAAGGAGAACAAAGAAATACCCGTCTACCATCCCGACGTGAAGGCCTACGAGGTCTTCGACAAGGACGGCAGCTACCTCGCCGTGCTCTATGCCGACTTCCATCCGCGGAAAGGCAAGCAGGGAGGCGCATGGATGACGGAATTCCAAGGACAATGGATAGACCACAAGGGCAACAACGTGCGTCCGCACGTGTCGTTGGTGATGAACCTCACAAAGCCTACAGAGGAGAAGCCCGCCCTGCTGACACTTGGGGAGGTGGAGACTTTCCTGCACGAGTTTGGCCATGCACTCCACGGAATGTTCGCCAACACCCGCTTCGCAAGCCTCTCGGGAACCAACGTTTGGTGGGATTTCGTGGAACTCCCATCGCAGTTTATGGAGAACTATGCCGTGGAGAAGGACTTCCTACGCACATTTGCCTTCCACTACAAGACCGGTGAGCCCATTCCCGACGACCTCATCGAGCGCATCGTGAGGAGCCGCAACTTCCTCGCCGGCTACTCCTGTCTCAGACAGGTGAGCTTCGGACTGCTCGACATGGCCTACTACACCATGAAGGAACCATTCACGGCCGACATCATCCCCTTTGAGAAGCAAGCCTGGAAGAAGGCCATCATCACCAAGCAACTGCCCGACACCTGCATGACGACGCAGTTCTCGCACATCATGGCGGGAGGCTACGCGGCCGGCTACTACAGCTACAAATGGGCCGAGGTGCTGGAGGCCGACGCATTCAGCGTGTTCAAGAAAAACGGAATCTTCGACCAAAAGACAGCCCAAAGCTTCCGCGACAACATCCTCTCGCGAGGAGGCACGGAGCATCCCGCCACGCTCTACCGCCGATTCCGTGGCCAAGACCCAACCATCGACGCCCTGCTCGAACGCAATGGCATCAAGAAGACAAAATGACAACTATGGAGCTAACGAATCATCAGCCATCAAACATGGAGGGCGCCGACAAGAAAGCCGAGCTGCTCGACTACCGCTATCTGAGAATGGCCAGGATATGGGCCGAGAACTCCTACTGCAAACGCCGTAAGGTGGGAGCCTTGGTGGTGAAGGACAAGATGATCATCAGTGACGGCTACAATGGGACTCCGAGCGGATTCGAGAATGTATGCGAGGACGACAACAACCTGACCAAGCCCTACGTGCTGCACGCCGAGGCCAACGCCATCACCAAACTGGCCCGCTCCAGCAACAACTCGGATGGGGCCACGCTCTACGTGACGGCCTCACCCTGCATCGAGTGTTCAAAGCTCATCATCCAAGCTGGCATCAAAAGAGTGGTCTACGGCGAGCAATACCGCCTCACCGATGGCCTTGACCTTCTGCGGCGGGCCGGAGTAGAGGTCGTCTACCTCGACATCGACAATTTTAAAGAACAATAAGGTTTCGAAATCATTCAAGATGAACCAAAACAAATCAAATAGATTCATGCCCCTGATAATGGCACTCTGTGTCATCATCGGAATCCTGTTGGGCTCGTTCCTCTCCAACCATTTCTCTGGCAACAGGCTCAACATCATCGGTTCGGGAAGCAACAGGCTCAACAACCTGCTCCATATCATAGACGACCAATACGTGGACGAAGTCAACATCGACTCGCTTGTCGACAAGGCCATTCCCCAAATCCTCAAGGACCTCGACCCCCACTCGGTATATATCAGCGCCAAGGATATGCAGACGGCGGCCGACGACCTCAAAGGCTCATTCTCGGGTGTGGGAATCGAGTTCACCATTCGCCAAGACACCATCCACGTGCAAAATGTCATCAAGAACGGGCCGGCGGAGCGCGCCGGACTATTGGCGGGCGACAAGATTGTCGCTGTAGAAGGGAAGCCGTTTGTGGGCAAAGTCGTCACCAACGAGGAGGCCATGCACAAGCTCAAGGGCCCCAAAGACACCAAGGTGCGGATAGGCGTGGTACGCTACGGGCAAAAGGGCATCAAGACCTACACTGTGACGCGCGGCGACATTCCGCAGAAGAGCATTTCGGCTGCATACATGCTCGACGACAACACGGGCTACATCCGTGTAAAGAACTTCGGCGAGAACACCTATCCCGAATTGATAGTGGCGCTGGCCAACCTCTCAAAACAAGGCTTCGGCAACCTTGTCATCGACCTGCGCGACAACACGGGCGGTTATCTGAAGAGTGCCGTTCAGATGGCCAACGAGTTCTTGAGCAAGAACAAGCTCATCGTCTACACCCAGGGACGCAAGTCGCCCCGACAGGACTATCGCAGCGATGGACGCGGAGCCTACCAGAGCATCCCGCTTGTGGTGCTCATCAACGAGAGTTCCGCATCGGCCGCCGAGATTTTCGCCGGAGCCATGCAGGACAACGACCGCGCAACCATCATCGGCCGACGCTCGTTTGGCAAGGGATTGGTACAACAGCAGATAGAGTTCCCCGATGGGAGCATGATCCGACTCACCATCGCACGCTACTACACACCTTCTGGCCGCTGCATTCAGAAGCCCTACGTGCCGGGTGACGAGGAGGACTACGAGCTCGACATCCTCCAACGCTACAACCACGGCGAGTTCTTCTCGCAGGACAGCATCAAGCACATAGGACCTGCCTACCACACCAGCATCGGACGAGTGGTGTATGGCGGTGGCGGCATCACGCCCGACATCTTCGTGCCCGAGGACACCACCGACATCACCTCCTACTACAAGTTGGCTGCCACAAGCGGACTGATGCTGCAATATGCCTACGAGTATACCGACAACAACAGGCCTACGCTGAAGCAGTTTGAGACGATGGAGGACTTGGCCGCCTATCTGAAGAAGCAGAACATCGTGGAGAAATTTGCCACCTACGGGGAGAGCCATGGCCTGAAACGCCGCAACCTGCTCATCAAGAAGAGCCACCAACTTTTGGAGCGCTTCCTCTTGAGCCGCATCATCTACAACATGCTCGACGAAGCAGCCTGGACCCAATATGTCAACACTGACGATCCCGTGATACGGCGCACCATGCAGGTGTTCCGCTCAGGCACAGCGTTCCCTCAACGTCCCAGCCTGAACAGCGCCAATGGCAAGGTGTCGATGGCAGGCATGCCATCGCTGCCTCTTTGCCAGATGAACTGCACGGCTTGGATGCCCCAGAATTTGTATCAACAATTTATCTACGACGATTTGTTCACCCCCACCCTAAAACCCAAAGAGCGGGTATACTTGGCCTGATATGGAAAAGTCTGAGCTCAGAAAAGAAATACGTCAACGCAAGCGACAATTCACGCAGCAGCAGCTTCGTGAAATGTCGCTTGCCATCATCGACCGCCTGCTCAACCATCCCAAAGTGAAGGCGGCGCATACGGTGTTGTTCTATTACTCCCTGCCCGACGAGGTCTACACCCACGAGGCTGTGGACCAGCTTGTAGCCCAAGGCAAGCGAGTGCTGCTGCCAGTGGTGCTGCCCGACAACGAGATGGAGCTGCATGAATACACGGGGCCAGAGAGTATGCAGGAAGATTGTTACCACATCTTGGAACCTAAGGGCAAGACTTTCACCGACCTGTCGGAAATCGACGTGGCTCTCATTCCCGGCATGAGTTTCGATGCCAATGGACATCGACTCGGCCGCGGCAAAGGCTACTACGACCGTTTTCTTGCAAAGGTGCCTTCCTTATATAAAATAGGAGTGTGTTTTCCGTTCCAGAAATTGGAAGAAGTGCCCTCTGACAAATATGATGTGGTGATGGACGAAGTGGTTCAATAGATTCTCACATCCACAATGATGCTCGCCCCAACGGCTTCGTTGAGGCGTTTAAGGAGCTGGGACCTCATCATGCTGAGGTCCTGGCGTAGGGCTGGATTGAGAATCTTCACATGAAGCACCTGGTCGCTGATATACTTGTTTCCCGTATATCGGCCAACAGAAGGGCCGACTACGCTCTCCCAGGAGTCGAGCAGCCGCTTCTGAAGAAGTGGAGTCTCCAATCCCTCTTCACGCAAGAATTGCGGCAGCAACTCGCCAATGCTCTTCACCTCACGTCTTTTCATATCAACATTCCTCTTTTTTTTCTCTTTCCTCTATCTGTCCATCCATCACGTCGAACAGTTTATAATCAAAGTTGGAGTGGCTCAAGATACGGTCCAAGTGGTCACGATTCGTATCGGTAATGAATATCTGGCCGAAACTGTCGCCCGCCACAAGTCTCACAATCTGCTCCACACGGCTGGCATCCAACTTGTCGAAGATGTCGTCAAGCAGAAGCAGCGGTGTGGTGCGCGAGGCCGTCCGTCGAAGCATGTCAAACTGGGCGAGCTTCAACGCCAACGCAAAAGTCTTGCATTGTCCTTGGCTTCCTTCCTTCTTCATGGGGAAACCACCCAAGAGCATTTCCAAATCGTCGCGATGAATCCCATGGAGCGAATAGCCCACTATACGGTCCTTGGCCCTGTCGCGGCGAATCACATCGAGCAACGGCCCGCGCTGCCCATGTGAGAAATATTGCAGTGTAACCTGCTCGCGGTCTTGAGATATGCTGCTGTAGATGTGCTGGAACACAGGCTCCAACTCATTGATGAAGGCTTCGCGCTTATGGAAAATCACCTCTCCATTTTGCGCCATCTGCTCTTCCCAGATGTCCAACAAGGCCGGGTCCGGCTCATTGTCCATCTTGAGCAGGCTGTTGCGCTGCTGAAGAGCCTTGTTGTAGTTCATCAAGGCTTCCATATAAATATGGTCACACTGGGATATGACAACGTCCATCAGTCTGCGGCGTTCCTCGCTGCCCCCTATGATAAGCATGTTGTCGGCTGGAGAGACAAGGATGAGAGGAATCAAGCCAATATGGTCGGCCAAACGGCGATACTCTTTCTTGTTGTGCTTGAAGTGCTTCTTCACCCCCCGCTTCATGCCCACGTAGACATCATCCGCCTCACCGGCATCATTCTCATAATGGCCTTCAAGCACGAAGAAAGGTTCTGTGTGACGAATGACCTGAGAGTCTATTGGGGTGGTGCTGCTGCGGCAGAACGACATGTAGTACACAGCGTCAAGGAAGTTGGTCTTGCCCGTCCCATTGGGGCCTATGAGGCAATTCATCTTGGGGGAAAGGCTCAGGCTAACTTCTTGCAAGTTCTTATAGTTGATAATGCTAATCTTTTTCAGTATCATAATAAATCGCGATGCAAAGTTACACGATTTGAGAGTGAAAAACAAAAAAAGTAGCAAATAAATTTCACTATCTGCAATAAAATGAGTAATTTTGCCACGCTGAATCCTTAGGGGTTCATAGTGCCTGTCGTGAAGCACGGCACAGACAACTAAGAAACAACAAAAACAATTAGAATAAATGGCAAAGAAGAACAATCTGGAAACAGTCCAGAATGAACAATTGTCTGCAACAGAAACATTGGTAAATAAAAACAGGAAGCTGATTCTCGGCGTTCTCGCAGCTATTTTGGTCATTGGCATTGGCTGGTATCTCTATCACCAATACGTGGCCATCCCCCGTGAGAACAAAGCCAGCACTGAACTGGCCAAAGGTCAGGAGTATTTTATGGCCGAGCAGTTTGACAAGGCCCTCAATGGCGACGGCGCCACCTTCACGGGCTTCAAGCGCATTGCCGACGACTACAGCAGCACTGATGCCGGCAATCTGGCCAACCTCTATGCAGGACTCTGCGAGGCCAACCTCGGCAAATGGCAGGAAGCTGCCAACTATTTGGAGAAGTTTGACACCTCCGACGATGCCGTCATCAGCCCCAACGCAGTTGATGCCTTGGGCAACGCCTACGCCCACTTGAACCAGCTGGACAAGGCCGTCGACTGCTTCAAGAAGGCTGCAAAGATGGCAGACAAGGCTGCCAAGGACGGTGTGAACAACACACTCTCCCCCCACTATCTGCTTCAGGCCGGTGAAATCCTTGAAAGCCAGAACAAGAAGGCTGAGGCTCTGGAGATTTACCAGAAAATCAAGAAAGACTATCTGAACTCCTACACCGTTCAGACCAAACAAATCGACGCTTATATCGAGCGCGCTTCCAGATAACAAGTCATGGCTACCGCTCTACATCATCTTTCCGACTACGATTCAGCCCAAGTGCCAGATGCGAGCAACATGTGCTTCGGCATTGTGGTTGCAGAATGGAACAAGGAGATAACAAGCGCCTTGCTTGACGGTACGGTGAAGACGCTCGAAAAGCATGGCACGCTTCCTGAGAACATCCACGTGAAGACCGTGCCGGGCAGTTTCGAGCTTGTCTACGGCGCCCAGCAGCTCTGCAAGAGTGAGAGCTTTGACGCCGTCATTATCCTCGGCTGCGTTATTCGCGGAGAGACTCCCCATTTCGACTACATTTGTCAAGGAGTCACCTATGGAATAGCGCGTCTCAACGCCAGCCAGAACACTCCCGTCATCTATGGTCTTCTCACCGTCAATGACCTGCAGCAGGCCCAGGATCGCAGTGGGGGAAAATTGGGAAACAAGGGTGAGGAATGTGCTGTCGACGCCATCAAGATGGCAAAGTTCTGAACCACTCAAAGCTATAAGAAAAGGCTTAACCGATGATGTGTCGGCTAAGCCTTTTTTATTTGAAGTCGTACCTTATTTATTTAAGGCCGGTTCTAAAAATTAGGTTTAGGCTGGTTCTATAAATTAGGCTGATAGAATAATCGATAAAGTGCAGTTGTTGTTTCGGTCGTCTTCTGCATCTATCGGTCTCAAAACGTCAAGTCTCATCGGTCGTGTAGCCCGCTACACTCCCTCTTCAACTTACGTTTTGAGTCCCGATAGCTGGCAGAACCTTTTCGATAAGCCAAATGAGCAGAGCCAAGCTCGCTTGAGCTCCGCCATGGCGAGAAAGGTGGGTGCTGGGCCCAATATGGCTCGACCTAATTATTGGATCCGACCTTAAATGAACAGCTGCCACTCCACCTCAACGGTTGGTTAGGAAACGATTAGGAAACCGTTGCCTATCCTCCATGGCGGGAGTAAAAGCCAAGAAAGGCTTTCATGGTCTCCGCCTACCCTATTGCCAAGCCGTCAGTCGTTCTGCATCAAAATCCTATGAGCCTGTTCAAACTCTTTCGGACAACGGCCTTGCAGGCACATATTGACAAAGCTGTTGCTGACCATCTCGATGTCGCTAAGGTCCACGCCCTTGCCGCGCATCACCTCCTTGCCCAGACACACCTCCCAAGTTGTGGTGAAGCAACTGTCTTGAGCCCCCATATAGCCCAAGTCGCTGTTCGGTGTACGCATCACCTCATATCGAATGGATTTCTTGGAAGGAACAGGCCGCATGGCAAGCATCAAATCATAGCCTTGGCGCAACTGCTCCTTATACTTTGCTGTTCCGGGGAACATCTCATTAATAACAGGCATCAGCTCATCAAAGGGATATGCCTGTAGCATAGTCATCAGTTTCATGTCGGATATATCATCATTTTTGATTAGTCACCCATGTCACCCTCGGTGCCATCGCTCTCGGTATCGAGCTGCAAGTCTTTCGTGACGCTCCAAGCACCCGTTCGGGAAATCCTCACCGTAAGCGTGATATAGTCGTCACTGCTCATCTGGTTGGGCGAACCCACACTGGCTTTCAGCTCCACGTTGTCGCCCTCCGCCTTGGAGTAAATCATGCTGTAGAGCACACCGTTCTTCTTCGTATGCTCATCGAGGTTGGCAGCGAAGTCTTCCTTTGAAAAGACACGCTCAAAGAACACGCTACCGTCGGCACGCAGAATCCTCACGCAGATTCGGTTGTCATAGTATTTCACTCCCTCATCATCGGTGGCCACAGGCAGAGAGGCGTCGGCCTTGCGCTCCACCACAGCCTTAAAGTTGGCACCCAGCCACTGAAAGTCATAGTTTCTGGTCTGGTCGCCCACCTTTGCCGTACCCTGAGGTTTCCTCACTTCCGTCTTATGGATGATGATGGTTGTGTCGTCCTGCTTCTTCTTGCATGATGTAAGCAGCAACCCCACACAAAAAGCCATGAAGAATGTTGTCGTGTAAGTTCTCATCAATCTATCGTATTTGGCGCAAAGATAATAAAAAAATCCATAACAGCACAGCATACGGCATTAGATTTTCCACAGAACAACGGCAAAGCACCGCCCCAACTCCCACAACCTTGGCTCTTATTGGGAAGGGCAAAGCCAAGCGCCATTCTTTCATGCTCAACTGAATGAAGAAAGATTTCTTCATGGAGGTGACGATTTTGGCATATTTTTAGTAACTTTGCGAAGCATACAACCAAACGAAGCAGCCATGCGTAATTTCAAACTCTTATTCCTTGTCATCATTGCGGCCTTGGCCTCCTGCTCGAAGAGTGGCAAAGAAGAGGCAAAGCAGCCCGAGATAGACACCATACCCGTGCTGGTGAGCCAGATACAGAAAGATTCCCGGCTCTACACGGCCGAATGCCACATCCACAAGATTGTGACACAGAACGACGTGAAGAAAATCAACGGGAGTTTTCTCAACAAGAAGTTCTCCGTTGACCTGCCTTTCAGTTCCCGACAGGTGGCCATCCCCATGGACGCCACTGTGAAAGCCTACGTGGACATGGGCAAGGTGACGGAGGAGAACATCCACCGCAACGGCAAGAAGATTCAAATCGTTTTGCCCGACCCTCAATTGGTCGTGACGAGCACGAAGATTGACCACAAGGACATGTCGTCGTATGTGGCTCTGCTGCGCAGCAAATACACCGACAAGGAACTCACCGCCATCGAGCGCCAGGGGCGCGAGGCGATGATGGCAGACATTCCCCAGCTGCGCATCATCGAACAGTCGAGAGCCAGTGCCGCAAGAATCATCATACCCATGTGTACGGCTTTAGGCTATGAGGAGAAGAACGTGACGGTGACTTTCAGGAAACAGGAATATACGTTGGACGAAATCAAACAAATGACACAACATGAAGGCAGATAACTCCCACTCCACTCCCAAATCAGAAGACGGCAAGGGATTCAACCCAAGCAACCACCCCACACCGATGGAAAAGCTGCTGAAGAGCCTCACGGGGACAATCGTCAACCACCTGCGAGTCACTTTGACCGTGGCCGCAGCCACAGCCGTGCTGATTGCGGCAGTGGTGATTGTGGCTCGCCTCACCATCAACGACAGCCATGCTGAAATGGAAAATGCGAGCAAAGTCACACTCTCGCCCACCCAAATCACATCGATAGAGGACATTGGGGAATGGGAGTTCCTGTCCATTGCTGACGAAGAGCTTGTCGACACGGTGAGCCACGGATTCTTTGGCGACGACCGCTTGGTGCGCATCTACTACGGCACTCTGCGGCTTGGCGTGAACATGCATGAGGTACACAGCGGCTGGCTGACCATGGACAAGGATACCGTGGTGGCCACCCTGCCGCCCATCAAGCTTCTCGACAATGACTTCATTGATGAGGCCCGAACCAAATCGTTCTACGAAGAGGGCGACTGGAACCAGGCCGACCGCGAGGCTATGTACCAAAAAGCCTACAACCAGATGTACAGCCGCTGCATGACTCCCGACAACATCAAATCGGCGGAGGAGAACGCCAAGCTGCAGCTCTCGAACATCCTCCACAGCATGGGATTTGAACACGTCAGGGTAGACGTGGGCATCAAATAGAAAGAAAGCCTCCTCTGAATGGGCATATCCCAACCAGAGGAGGCTTTCACTTTCGGGCATTCCCGATTGGAGGGCGCAGGGTTAGAAGGTGAACCTCACCATAAAGCGGACTCCCTGCTTATGTGCGGTGGGCAGTTCGTTGTAGTTGAGGCGGCGCACATACTCCACGTGCAGCAATTTGAAGATATTGTGTATGCCGGCCACAATCTCGAAATAGGGCTTGTTGGGGTCCATCACGTTGCACCCCTCCGGGAACTCCATCAGCACGTCACTGCCCTGATTCTTGGCCAAGAAGGGGTTGTTCTTGTCGGTCAGTTTGCCCCAAAGCATCTTCACGCCCAAGTATTCCCTCCACTTCAGACGCTTCAGCAATGGAATGCGGTTGAAGATCTTGCCGTTCAGATCCCAGCTCACGTCGGCGCTGAGGTAGCGGTCGTTGAGGAACTCCATGTTGTTGACGAGATTGAACGTCTCGTCCTCCACGATGTAGCTCAAGTTGGCGGCCGGCATGATGAGCAGCGGATAAGGCACCTTGTTCCACTGCGCGCCCGCCTTGACAGAAGCGTCTATCTTGCCCCACGACCCCATCCAGAAACGTTTGTAGATGCTTGCCTCCGTGAGGTTGTAGTTGTATTCGCCACCAAGGAATCCCTTGAATCCCATGGTGTGGCCAATGGTGAACACCGGCGCGTCGAGGTTGATGGGCAGACGGCGCTGCTTGGTGTTGATATAGGTTCGTCCGGGAGCCAACTGCAGCTGCATACTCAGCTCCGTGGTGCGTATCTTGCCGTTGTGGAGGAAGTCGCCGGCAGCATCAGAACTCAGCTTGGAGAGCTGCTCCGTGAGGGAGGGCTGGCCAGCGGCGATGTCGGACAGGCGCTGGAATCCCATTCGCCCGGCGGCCTCGTTGCTCTCGGTCTTCATGGCCACGGTGTAGTTGAGCCCCCATTCGTCTTCCCACTCAAACTTGAGCTGCTGGCGGTTGTAGAACATCATCTTATCGACTGTGGCCCACTTGAATGCCGTGAACACGTTATCCTTGTCGGTATGGAGGAACTTGTCTGACGGCGAGGCGACATCGTAGGTCGACGTGAAGCTCAACGTGCGCTTCGGGAACTCGCGCGGCAGATAGTCTTTCTTGTTGAACGAGTAGGTCAGGTCCGCCTTATAATAATTCTTCTTCGAGTCCCACCCATGGGCATAGTAGCCCGAGAGAAACCAATGCTTGTTGAGGTTGGCCGTGGTCTGGGCACTGATGCGCGTGCGGTATCCGTCGATGAAATTCTTGGTCAGAATCGTGTTCATGGGGCCGATGTCCACCTTGCTGGGATGCGACCCACTGCTTGTCTCAACGAAATTCTCGATGAGAGCCTTGGCGCAGAATATCACATATTTGAAACCTTTCAACTGTTCTATGCGATGGATGAAGGCGTTCATGCCGCTCTCGCCCTTGGTAAGTTCCACCGTGCGATATTGGTTCCAGAAAGCCTCGTCGCGCATCATGGCATTGGCCTCGCGCTTGGTCTTGGCCTTGCCCTTGAAGAGCTGGGCCTGTATGGGGTCGAAGGAGTAGTCGCTCAGCCGAGTCACCCGGGTCACGAGGGACTTGGCCAAGAACTTGGCCACCGACATCTCCACAATCATGTCATCGCTTGTGAGCACCCATTCACCGTTGGGCAACTTGGTATACTGCTGGGAGATTTGCAGGTTGTCAACAAAGTTGACGTCGCTTCGCTTGGGAATGGTCATGTCGCACCGCTTCACGTGGAGCGACGAGTCGGCCAGCACATACAGTTCGCCACGGAATCCAAAGTCCTGAATGTTGGCCGGGATGAACTGCAAGTGGTAACAGAGGTCGTTGTCCACATACACCGTGTCCTCTATATAATAATGGTAGAAGCTGATGGCGGTCTTGCCAATGGGACTCGGGAAGGGATACTGCAGCAGACGCACATAGTCCTCATAGATGTCCACGTCGGTGAAGACGTCTTTCAGTGCCACATTGAGAATGTCGCCTGTCTCTATCATCTGGTTCACGCCCGTGGAGTTCTGGCCGAGGATGATGCTCTTCTCCGTCTTCGGGTTTTTCCTGTATACAAACTTCGTGACCGTCTCGTCTAACGACAGCGGTAGGATGAGCTTGTTGTTGTACGAGCTGCGCTCAATCTGGTCCTTCAGCCAAGGTTTCTTGGCGAAGAATCCCGTGTCGAGGTCGCCGGGCTGGATGTCGTTCACGGCCAAGGTCAGCTTCTGGTATTTGTCGTATTGCAGAAAGTCGTGGTTGCGCAGGTCGGTCTGCTTCTTGGCCGCAATCACACGCTTCATCAGTTCCACCGCAGGATTGTCCTTTCGCGAGTACTTTCCTTTATGGGCAGTGATCTTCACCTCACTGAGCTGGCGGCTCACAGGGCGCAGCTTCACGTCGAGCCGGCTTGGCGTGTTCTTCTTAATGAGAATCCGGCGCGACTCGTAGCCCACGGCCGAGAATGTGAGATACCAACCCTCGTGGCGCGCTATGGAATAGTAGCCAAGGGCATTGCCGCTCACGGCCACATGGTTGCCCTTGTAGGAAGCGCTGGGAAACATCAGCGTGTCCTTGGTCTGGGCGTCAATCACATAGCCCTCTATCTTCTGGGCCGACGCAGACCCTGCGGCCAGCACCAGCATCAGAAGGCTTAATATAAATTTATATTTCATAATTCATCATTTTGAACGGTTCCCGCGAACTCCCATCGCTTGACTGTATGGAAGTTCCCTAAATTAAAAATACATATCCTCATTAAACATCATGGAAGCCTCCCAACGCAATAAGCCCATACCATGCAACATGGCGGAAACTTCCTACCTTACAATTCCTCATACAACTCCCAACCCTAAAACATTCCTCCTCCCTACTCATCAGAGCAGCTGGTCCAGGTTGGTGATTATCCTGTCGGGAACAGACTCGTCGAAAGTCTCATCCGTCCATTCCTCCCCCTTGAACCATACAGTGTGGCATCCAGCCTCCTTGGCCGGCAGGATGTCTTTCTTGAAGCTGTCGCCCACCACGAGCGTCTCGCCTGGCTCCATGCCCAAGGCCTCCACTCCAAGCGTGAAGATGACGGGGTTGGGCTTGCGCACGCCCACCACTGCCGACTCGACGATGTGGCCGAAGATGCCGTCGAGCTGAAACTCCTCAAGCACCCGTGCGATGTTGCCATAAAAATTGCTCACCAAAACCATCGGCCCACGCTCCCTCAGCCGCAGCAGCACTTCGCGGCTGTGGGCCGTGGTGGCCATCACTTGGCCATAAAGGTCGTTGAGCAGCAGTGTCAGACTGTGTTCCAGCTCAAAGTCGCTCACGTTCCAATAGCCTTTCTCTACCAAATAGCCCAACTCTATCCGCAGTTTTGTGGCAAGCGTCTTTCTGAACGTGAAGTCTGGTTTGATGATGGGTTCACGTCCAAGCTTGCGCTCTGCATAGACGTAAGCCTCGCGGAAGTCGCTCTCTGCCACAGGCATATTCTGCCGCTCATAGGCATGCCAGATCACTTTGCCCCAATGGTTGCCGTTGGTATCGAGTGTTCCGCCATAGTCGAAGATATAGCCCTTAATTTGCCAGTCGCTGCGCAGCGCCTCAGGCTGCAATGTCGTTTTGGAGTTCATCATTGGTTGACGAGTTGTTTGGAGAGTTGCCCACATGCCATCTCGTGGGTCTTGTGCATATAAAGATAAAGCACCGTCATGACTACTATCTCAAAGAGCGGATATATCCACACCTGGTCGACCAGCGCCGAGAGATAGAGTACGATGGCACGTGTGTTGAATGTCAGGATATTCGTGTAGGGCATCAACGGACGGCTCTTGGCCAGCAGTTGCTCCCTCACCCTGCTGCGGGTCTCGACGGAGCCGGTGCCCGACGACCACAACTTGAAGAAACGCTGAAATTGCGGCGTGCGCTTCTCTTGGCTGCGGCAATACTTGGCATAGTTGCCATAAAACAACCGGCCGAACCAGTCGCTCTTGGGCAAGGCATCGTGCTTGGCCTGCTCGTCGATGGAATTGTCAAGCTCGCTGCCCTCCTTGCCTTTCAGGAAGTAGAGGTGAATCTGCCGATAGTAGTCGGCCAGAGAGCTTTGGGGCGAATGGCACATCAGTCCGGCCACGATACACAGCACCCAACTGAACCATCCCCACTTGATGTCGAGCCCCGGCAGAATCTGGTCCATCAGGCGGTAAGCAATGGCGGCATAAATGGCCACAAACCACACATCGCCCGAGAATCCGTCGAGGGCGCGGCCAAGGAGCGTCTTCTTGTTGCTCAGGCGAGCCATCTGTCCGTCGGTGGAATCGCAGAAGTTGGCCAACATCAACAGTAGAATGGCTGCCACGTTGTGGCCAAGGTCGGCATAATGGAAGAACCATCCGGCCGCCAGACCCAAGAAGATGGACACGATTGTGATGACGTTGGGATGGATGCCCAGGCGGTTCCACGCCAAGGCAAACACAAGTCCGACGGGCCGCGTGAAATGCACGTCGAGCCACTCTTCGGTATCGTTGGATTTGAAGGATTCTCTAAGGAGTTGCTTGAAACTCTTTTTGCTCATTTTTGTTGTGCCAGTTGTGCGATGGCCCCGGCTGCCTCCTCCCTACAGCGGGAGAAGCTGGGCCAATCGTTGAAATCAATGATAAAATAATGGCCGTACTCATCAACGATGGCGTCGCCGCCATAAACGTCCACTCCCGCAAGGTGGGACAGACGCTCCACGTCGGCCTGCAGGCTCTCTCTGCTGAAGGGATAGTGGTGGGCCATGCCGTTGCGCCTCTCGTCGCCAAACTTAGACTGGCCGTCGTCTGTGGGATAGAAGTAGCGGAAGAAGCCATTGCTGACCCCATAGAACTTCACGAGGTCGCCCACGACATGCGCGCTAACCACAAAGTCGGTGATGCCCCGCCGAAGGAAGTCGCGCCGGGCTGCGGCGAGGGCCTCGCTGTCAGGGCAGAACACCACATCGGCCTTAGTCTGCGCTGCGGCATCGCCACGCTTGAGCCACCAGCCATGGGCGCTTTCCTTGGGAGGCATTGGTATGCGGTTCTGTCGCATAATAGTGTCCAGTCTGCTCCGTTGGCAGTTGGCCACGCCCTCGGGCTGGTTGAACATCCGGCGGCCTTCGCGCTCCAGCCCACCCAACACGCTGAGCGCTTGTGGGCTGCGGGCCATTGAAAGATAGCAGTCGGCCCTGTCGTCCGCACACAGCTGCAGCTCGTCGACGAGCACCGTGTCCCAGCCTCTGTCGGCAAGGATGCGAAGAACCGCCAGCAGTATGGCGCGGTCTTTCTCCACCGAGTTGGGCGAGAACACATTGTCGCGCCTTACACCCATCGCCCTCATTTCAGGAAGTCCTCCGCCTTTTGTATGTCGCTCTTGTGGTCGATATCGAGCACCTTGGAAAAGCAGAAAGCCTTCAGCCTCAGCCCCTCGCTGACGAGGGCACGCTGGAAGTTGCGCATCCGGCTCTCGCCGCGCTCTATGCATCTGCCCAGCGTCTGCAGGGCGCGCGGCGTCAGCCCATAGATGCCACCAGAGATATATTTGCAAGGCGGGTTGGTCGTGTCGTAGAAGCCCGTGATGTTCATGCCATCGTCCGTTCCCACATAGAGGGGCTTCTCATCGTCAACATAGTCAGTGACCCCCATCAGTCCATCATAACCCTCGCCCAATGCCTGCCCGAAAGCCGCCATGTATGTCGTGAACTCCTGCGGTCTGAAGATGGTGTCGACAGTGGTCAGAACGAAAGGCCCATTTCCCATGACATGGCTGAGTTCGTAAAAACTGTGCATCGAGCTTGGCGTAGTCTTCTGGATCCACTTCAGAGACACGGCCTTGCCTCCAAGCCCTTGCTGCTGGATCCTCTCCAAATGGTGGGCCACAAGCTGGGTGAGGCCATTGCAGATCACGTCAATCTCCTCGCCACCATTGGCCATAAAGATACGGATGAGCCTGTCGATGAGAGTTTCATCCTGTATCTTCACCAAAGGCTTGGGCGCAACTATTCCCTCTTGGGCCAGTCGGCTTCCTTCGCCTGCTGCTATAATGGCATATCTCATATCGTTAACGATTTTACCTTAATTTGGCTGCAAAGATACATATTATTTATCTATTGAGAAAACCAAACCTTTGTTTTTAGTTTTTTTTCATAGAATCCAATGCGCAAAAACAAGTGGCGGCCACATCGCCATCCATTCGCCGCCCCCGTCCCCATGCGTCTTCCTCCCCCCGTCCCCGTGTTTCAGACTGGTCTGACGTTCGTCGCCCCGTCGTCCAACGCTCGAAGGATTGCTGTCCGACGTTCGACAGACCATCGTCCTACGCTCTCCGCCACTCGCTCCGTGCGTCAGACAGAATCTGACGGACGCCACCTCCATCGTCCGCCCTGCATCTCCCAAAACGGGAGGAAGCTGAACACGTAGTGATAATGAACCTTAATTCCGCAACTAAATGCTTAATTTGCTATTAATATATTCTATAAGTCTCTGAGGAACAATAAGTTCCTCAGAGTTTTGCCAAATGCAGAATTTTCACTAACTTTATGGTGTCAAAACAAAAGAAGCTCAATTCTACTTGACATGGCAAATTTTAGCAATAAAATACGACAATATTGTTCCCTACGGTGGAATTTTTTAGTTGTACCTTTGCCCATGAGTTTGTATTTTTTTGGTTTGCAATACAAAATTACAAACTCTAGGGGAGAGTCAGCGGGCTTTCCCCGCTTTTTTTCGAGAGGAAACTCAAAATTGGCTACCTGACATTTTTATCGGACAGCAATAAAATGTCTTTTTTTAAATATGGTTGACACCTCAAAAAGAAAAGATGGAAAAGAAAAA
>SAMEA3663095__coassemble_1167_pt1 | contig 21280 bp, 17 predicted proteins | sample SAMEA3663095__metabat2_high_PE_012 | metagenome-assembled genome bin SAMEA3663095 (sample SAMEA3663095) | pig gut metagenome | biome: pig gut; feature: pig-associated habitat; material: faeces | place: France | collected 2012 | reverse complement strand
CCTCGTTCAAGTCGGTCAGGTCGCTCAATCGGACAGCTGTGCCGGCCAAGACCCCAGCCGACCTTGCCTCCAAGCTCAGCGTGGGCTGCCGCATCCAGCATTCCCGTTTCGGCGAGGGGCGCGTGGTAGCCCTTGACGGGCAGGGAGAGAACCTCAAGGCCACCGTGGAGTTTGACAACGTTGGGATGAAACAGCTCTTGGTGAAATTCGCAAAGTTCAATATCATAAAACAGCAATAACGTGGAGTTTCTGAGTTTAGTCACCAGTCGCCATTCCGTGCGCCGCTTTTCTTCCGAGCCTGTCGACGACAGGCAGTTGTACGCTGTGCTTGAGGCTGTGCGCCTGGCTCCGTCGGCCTGCAACAGGCAGCCGTGGAAGTTTCTCATAGTACGTTCCGAAGTGGCCAAGGCTCGTCTGCGCCAGTGCTACGACCGCAGTTGGTTCGCCTCTGCGCCCATGTATGTCGTCTGTCTTCGCGACACTGGTAGCGAGTGGGTACGTCCCGACGACCACAAGCCACATGGCGACATCGATGTGGCCATAGCCACGGAGCATCTGTGTCTGGCTGCCGCCGAGCAGGGACTTGGCACGTGTTGGGTGTGCAATTTCGATGTGGCACTCGTCAAGCAGCTTTTTCCCGTGGATGGTTTTGAGCCCGTGGCCTTGATTCCCATCGGCCATCCTGCTCCCGACTGTCCGCATCCCGAAAAGAACAGAAAGCTATTGGAAGAGATTGTTGAGTGGCTATAGCCCCGTTCGTGTGTTGTCCCCTGGGGGGGTGGTATGATCAAACGCGTTTGTTTCTTCTTCTGTCGATTTGAGCCACGTTTTTGTAGGTTCGGCTGCATCGCGGAAGAAAAAGCAAACGCGTTTGTGGTTGGTTCCAAGCATTGGGATTGAAGTGGGTTGCCTTTCGCCCACCTTTCCTTATTCCTGACTGTATCAATGAATTTCCTCTAAGCTTGTGTGTGGCATTGTGTTTTGGCGAGTCCCGTATAAGCAATTAGGGTGTTCAGTTTGCTGCACCCACTTTTTGAATAAGTTCTTGAATACAAAATGCGTGGCCATCAATCCACCAATTTACTTTCCCTCTTATATAAGAACTTAGAATCTACGGAAAATATCCGCTGTGCGGAACTTTACGGTTGAATTTAGGATTCTATTGTAACAAAAACCAGTAAAACCCTTGCTGCGATGCAAGGGCTACGCCCGTTGTTTCTTCTCCGTAGCCGGCTTGCTCCGAAGTAAACTTCGGCAAGCCGGCTAAGGAGAAGAAACAGCCTTCGTGCCTCAGGCTTGCATCACAGCAAGAAAAACCTTGAAAACAGGCTGGCGCGGTCCCTGTCCCTACAAAAAAAATACGAACTTTCAAACTTACAAAACTTACTTCAGGATTGTGTCCGCTGAGGGCAGCGGAGCTCACGGGCAGTGGACCTCACGCCGCGATAGCCGGTTTTCAAGGTTTTCCTTTGTGTCAGCGTCATCATCCGACAAAGGAGGATTTGCCGTTTGCGGGGTGAAGGCGGTTAGAGGCGAAGCCTCTCACAAGCCTTCACCCCGCAAACGGCAAAGAGCTTTGGGCCTTGACGCTGATACAAAGGGTTTTCTTGGTTTTGGTTTTAAAAACTAAAATGCACTGGATTTGTCGGGTGCGACGATATTTTCTGGTACACCATATTGAACATCCTAATAAGCAACCTACATGCGAAGGCCATTCACTTCTCTTCTGTGTCAGTTGTCGCAGACTATCGTGTCAGTTGTCGCGGATTATCGTTTCAGTTGTCACGGACTATCGTGCCAACTGTCACAAATGTTGTCCGACGCTTCATGAAGACTTTGAAGAGGGGGGCTCGCGTTGTTCTTCGTCGGTTGCACTACTTTCGGATAAGGTAGGTGGCATCTCGGAAGAAAAAATAAGCGGGCTTATTTTGTTCTTCGCCCGATTTGCACTACCTTTGCAGCGAAAAGACAAAAATATCGAAAAAATGAGATCAAGAACATCAGATTGGTTTGAAACCAAGATTCGTTACGACAAGACCCAAGAGGACGGCACACAGAAGAAAGTCACTGAGCAATACGTTGTCGACGCGCTCAGCTTCACTGAGGCCGAAAGCTCCATCATAGAGGAAATGTCGTCGTATATCAGCGGCGACTTCAAAATCACCGACATCAAGCCGGCCCCCTATCATGAGATTTTCTTCTCTGATATGGAAAGCGACGACAAGTGGTTCAAGACAAAACTGCAGTTTATCACCATCGACGAGAAGACGGAGAAGGAGAAACGCTCCAATGTGAACTACCTCGTTCAGGCAGGGACCCTCGAAGGAGCTGTGAAGCATATCGGTGAGGTGATGGGCACCACCATGAACGACTATGCCATCGCCAGCGTAGCCGAGACGATGATCATGGACGTGTTTGAACATAACGCGCAGCCCAAGAAGGAGCAGCCCGACGACAAGCCTGAGTACGAGGAACAGCCCAAGGCCGAGTAGGAAGCTGCCAAGACAGAGGGATGCGAATGCCAATCTATAAGTCTTAGGATTATGAATGTAGAAGATGTAGCGAAAAACTTGCACGAGGTGGTGGACACGCTTCCAAGTGGTGTGCGTCTTGTTGCAATCAGTAAGTTCCACCCCAATGAGTATATCGAGGCCGCCTACCGCGAGGGACAGCGCGTTTTCGGCGAGAGCCATGAGCAGGAGCTTGCCCGCAAGGTGGAGTCGCTTCCCAAGGACATCGAATGGCACTTCATTGGCCATCTGCAAACCAATAAGGTGAAGTATATCGCTCCCTATATCAGCATGATAGAGGCCGTCGACTCGATGAAACTATTGAAGGAGATTGACAAGCAGGCCGCCAAGCACGAGCGGGTCATCGACGTGCTGCTGGAACTCCACATCGCAGAGGAGGAAACCAAATACGGACTCACGCTGGACGCTTGCCGGAATCTGTTGGAGGAGGGCGAGTGGCGCAATCTGAAGCATGTGCACATCGCAGGTCTCATGATGATGGCATCCAATGTGGACGACGAGCAGCAGATTGCCTCAGAGTTTGACAAGGCCAAGGACTTCTTCGATGAGGTCAAGGCCCGGTATTTTGCCGACGACCCTACGTTCAAGGAACGCTCGTGGGGCATGAGCCACGACTATCAGATTGCCGTCAGACACGGCTCCACCATGGTGCGCGTGGGAACGAGAATCTTTGGGCCTCGCGTGTATTGATTCGTTTCCTGCGTCATTTCCATTGGATACCGCCTTCAAGCAACTTGAGGTTTGCTTGGAGGCGTTTTGCTTCTTCCGAATTCCAATCCAACGGGCTAACATCAAACTGCATCCTGACGCACGTCGGCGAGAGGGGGGAGCGGGGGAGACGGGTGGAGGGACGCAAGGCAAAGAGAGAGGGAGAGGGAGACCGAAGCCAGGGAATGGGGTTTGGGCGCAACAAAATAATGATTGATGGATGATGGATTGTGGATTAAAAAGGCTATCTTTGTGGCATGAAAGTGAATTTGAAGACATTTGAGGGTGTCAACCGCCCCATGTATGTGCTTGAGGAACAGCGGCTGAGAGACAACTTGGAAATCATCAGTGGTGTGGCGCGCCGCGCCGACGTGGAAATCATCATGGCCTTCAAGGCATACGCCTTGTGGCGCACTTTCCCCATCCTGCGTGAGTATATTGGCGCCACAACGGCAAGCTCGCTCTATGAGGCGCGGTTGGGAAAAGAGGAGTTTGGGGCTCCTGCCCATACTTTCTCCCCTGCCTATACGGATTATGAGATTGACGAGACAGCCCGTTGCTCGTCGCATCTCATATTCAATTCTATCTGCCAGTATGCTCGCTTCCACGAGAGAGCCTCAAGGGCCAACGGCAAGTTGCTGATGGGGCTGCGAGTCAACCCTGAATACAGTGAGATTCAGACCCTGCTCTACAATCCTTGTGCGCCAGGCTCGCGCTTCGGAGTCTTGGCGGCGAGTCTGCCCGAGCAGTTGCCGGCCGACATCTCGGGCTTCCATGTCCATTGCCACTGCGAGAGTGGAAGCGATGCCTTTGAGCGTACGCTGGCCCATATCGAGGATAAGTTCGCTCGGTGGTTTCCGCAACTGAAATGGATCAACTTCGGTGGCGGCCATCTGATGACCCGCTGCGACTATGACGTCGACCGTTTGGTGGCCACGTTGCAGAGGTTCCACCAACGCTATCCTTGGCTTCACGTGATACTGGAGCCGGGCAGTGCCTTTGGCTGGCAGACGGGGCCTTTGGTGAGCCAAGTGCAGGACATCGTGGAGAACCACGGAATCAAGACTGCCATCCTCAACGTCAGCTTTACCTGCCACATGCCCGACTGCCTGGAGATGCCCTACCATCCGAGCGTGCGTGGCGCTCGTGTCGTCGACGAGGGCAGCTGCGGCGACGAACCACACGTCTATCGGCTTGGAGGCAACTCCTGCCTGAGTGGCGACTTCATGCAGAGCTGGGCTTTCGACCATGAGCTGCAGGTGGGGGAGAACATCATCTTCGAGGACATGCTCCACTACACTACGGTGAAGACAACGATGTTCAACGGTGTGACCCATCCCGCCATCGTCCTGGCCCGTCCCGACGGCGAACTTGTTGTCCTCCGCGAGTTCGGCTATGAGGATTATAAGAACAGGATGGACTGAAATCCAAATCACAATTCATAATTAGGGTGTTCAATATGATGTACCCCAAATATCGGCACGGCGGATATTTTCAGTGGATTCATGGTAAATTTATGGTCGGTTCTAATAATTAGGTCGGGTCGTATTGGGTTCCCAATACGACCCGACCTAATTTATAGAACCAGCCTTAAACGAGGAAGCTGATATAGGCACGGTCGTCGAATGACCTCTGGTTTCTTCTCCAGCCTTTCGTGGCCTTGAAGCTCCCAATGCATAGAGGGTCGTCTTTCAATTGGCGCGCCAAGAGTTCTTCGCTCTCGCTGAGTGTGGGGCGAAGAAAAGGATAGCCGTCGGTGGCCAGCACAATCTCCTTGGGTTGGGTTTGGCACAGTCCCAACTTGCGGATGTTCAGACAGCGGGTCTTGCCCATCGGAATCTTGAACCCATCGACCACACTGTACTTGGTGTTCTCGTATTTCATGGAGTTGACAAGCTCGGGCAGGATGGCGTTTCGGCCAACATCGTTGCTGCGTAGCTCTTCCATAGTGGCTCCCGCCCTCAAGGCATCGCGCAGCATTTGGGAGCGGATACTGGCCAACATCGCCTCGCCCGGCTTGGGGTTGTCGAAATAGCGTCCACCGATGATGCACTGGCAATCGCCTATCATCCACACCTCATGACGATAGCGCGAGTAGACAACCACGCTGGCGCACAGGCGCTGCTCGGGGTGCGCCATCAGCCTTTCTCTAACGGCAGGTTCTGAAGGGTAGGCCGAGGCGAGGGCGCGCGTCAGCCGTGTGGCGGCTATCTTGATGGTCGCCGCAAGGGGCAGGGCGGCTACGGCATCCTTGAGCAGCAACATGGCGTATCGGCCATTGGTCATCTGCGGATTGATGCGGAGCGGCGTCTTGCTCGTGCTGCCGTCGATAACGGCAATGAAGTCGTCAGTGACTGCTATGCCGTCCTCGCACTGCTCGTCGCTGACCTTCCCTCTTATCAGGCTGTCGATGATTGTCATGATTGAAATTCGGATTGAAACTCTTTTTCTTCTTGTCCTTGTGTTGCCTTTTGGCGTGTTGCTGTCCGTTGGGCTGTGGCGTGGAGCCAATGGGGCGGTCGTCGAAACTGACGCGTCCTCGGGGCATCGGTCTTCCGCTGTAGAGCTTTTGGAGCAGGTCGCGTCGGCCCAGGCGGGAGAGTTCGCGCTCTATGCCGCCGCGCGCCTCGGGCTTGTACCAGAAGAAGAACTGCCGCTGGGCCAGCTTCTCCCTCTGGGTCTTGGCCGAGAACACAGGTTCCAGCGTGTAGGGGTTGTAGCCAGTATACCACATCTCGGTGCTCACCGTCATGGGCGTGGGGGTGAAGTCCTGCACCTGCTCCAGGTGGAAGTCCAAGTCCTTTGTGATGACGGCCAGCTCGGCCATGTCCTCTTCATGGCAGCCGGGGTGGGAACTGATGAAGTAGGGGATGATTTGCTGGTTGAGGCCCTCTTCCCGGTTGATGCGCTCGAAGATGCGCTTGAAGTCGTAGAACTGGCTGAACGACGGTTTGCGCATCAGAGCCAACACCCTGTCGGAGGTATGTTCGGGCGCCACTTTCAGGCGTCCGCTCACATGCCGGGTGATGAGCTCGCGGGTGTATTGGCGGGCGCTGGCGTTGGCTTTCTCGTCCTTGCTCTTATATAATAATAGGTCGTAGCGAACGCCGCTGCTAATGAAGCTTTTCTTGATGCCCGGCAGCGCGTCGACGGCATGGTAGATTTCGAGCAGTCGGCTGTGGTCGGTGTCGAGGTTGGGGCATACCTGTGGGTTGATGCACGATGGGCGCTTGCAGTGCTCGCAGGCTTTGAGGTTGCGGCCGTGCATGCCGTACATGTTTGCCGAGGGGCCGCCAAGGTCGCTCAGGTATCCTTTGAAGCCGGGCATGGCTGCCACTTGGCGCACTTCGCGCAGGATGCTCTCTTTGGAGCGGCAGCTGATGAATTTGCCCTGATGGGCCGATATCGTGCAGAAGGCACACCCGCCGAAGCAGCCTCGGTGGATGTTGACCGAGAACTTGATCATTTCGTAGGCGGGGATGGTCTTACCGCGGTACTTGGGGTGGGGAAGCCTTGTGTAGGGCAGGTCGAAAGAAGCGTCAATCTCTTCGGTGGTCATCGGCGGGTAGGGGGCGTTCACCACCACGTATTTGTTGCCCACGGCCTGAAGCAGCCGCTGGGCGTGCATCTTGTTGGCCTCTTCCTCGATATGGCGGAAGTTCTCAGCCTCGGCCTTCTTGTCGTGCAGACACTCCTCGTGCGAATGAAGCACGATGTCGGCCTCGCTGATGCCATTGGGTATGTCTTCTTTCCTGCGCAGAAACGCAGTTTGCGGAATGTCCTCTATCTGGTCGATGCCCATCCCCTCGGCCATTTCACCAGCCAGCCTCAGGATGGGCTTTTCTCCCATGCCATAGATGATCATGTCGGCGCCCGAATCGCAGAGTATGCTGGGGCGTACCTTGTCTTGCCAGTAATCATAGTGGGTGAGCCGCCGCATGGAGGCTTCTATTCCACCGAGCACCACCGGCACGTCGGGAAAGAGCTTCTTCAGGATTTGGGTGTAGACGATGGAGGGGTAGTCGGGCCTCATGTCGTGGCGGCCGTCGGGGCTGTAGTCGTCGCTGGAGCGCAGACGCTTGTTGGCCGTATAGCGGTTGACCATGGAGTCCATGGCTCCAGCCGAGACGCCGAAGAAGAGGCGTGGACGCCCCAACTTCTTGAAGTCGCGGAAGTCGCCGTGCCAGTCGGGTTGCGGCACGATGGCCACCCTATAGCCCGCAGCTTCGAGGGTGCGGCCGATCACGGCAGCTCCGAACGACGGATGGTCTACGTAGGCATCGCCGGAGAAGAAGATGACGTCCAGTTCATCCCATCCGCGAAGCTCGCATTCCTTCTTCGTCGTTGGGAGGAAGTCGGTGAGCCGGTATCCTTGATTGTCCTGTTGGTTCACTGCTGCTCGTTGTTGTTTTCCGGATTCCCTTCCTGCTTCTTCTTCCAGTCGAGAAAGAGGAGGACAAGCTGGTGGAGGCCGAAAGCTTTCATGTTGGAATTGTAGATGACGTCGAGGCAGAGATCGAGCAGGTCGTTGTCGGTTCCCGTGCCGCTCTCCAATAGTGAGCGCACATTGAATTTGAGCTTGTCGAGTACGGTCTCGTCGATGATGCCATTGCTGTCGACGAGGTTGCGCAGCAGTTGGTATCTGTCTATCGTTTGAAGATGCTTCTCCGACACCTCTATGCTGCGGGTGCCAGAAACGTTGGCTTGTATTTTCATATTATCTGAGTTTGAGTTATTTTAAGAGGAACTGCCAGATGCCCTTCATCAGTTGGCGGCGTGTCGTCGGGCCGTTGATGACCTCGAAGGGGAATCCCATTGTGAAGGTGCGTGTGGAACCGTTGTCGAAAGCCACCGCGGCTCCCATTCCGTTGCTGTACTTCATGGAGCAGAAAGCTTGTCCCGTGGGGGTGATGGCATCCGAATGGGTGGCGGCATAGTGTTCGGGGTTGGCTTTGTTGATGATGTCGAATGACACGCCCATTCCGTTCATCGCGCCCAAGGAGTCGCTGCGCACCTGCCCTTGCCAGGCGCAGTGGAGGACATCGTTAAGCCACGACGGGTCGTCGCCCTGGAGCATGTCGCTTGCCACATAGGCTCCACTCACCAACAGTCCGCCACCATTGCTGCAAAAAGCTTTGAGCTGCTGGCGCAGTTGCGGGGTGAAGGTCTTGTAATAGGCCGAGGCGTTTGGCGTGTGCTTTTGGAGTCCCAGGATGAGGTCCACTCCTTGGTAGTCGTTGAGCCGCACGCTGCCCGTCTCTACGGCTGTGCGTGAGCAGCTCACAATGTTGTAGAGGTGGGATGCGGCAATGTCTTGGGCGTGCGAGCGCACGTAGTCGAACGTGTTGCCCATGAGAAAGTGTCCGGCCAGCTCGTTGCCGCTGTAGCCCAGTCCCGTTTCCGACTCGGAACCCATGTTGGCGCGGTTGAACGAGACTTGCCTCCCGCTCCAGCCTGCCGTGAGGCCGTAGCTTACTCCCTCATCCGCGTCGAGGTCAAAGCCCTGCCGGGTGGCGTCGTTGATGACCGCAGGGCCCGACAGACGTTGGAAGCCGTCGACGATAATGACTGTCTTTCTTGCCTTTGGTTCATAGCAGACCGACAACACCTCCGAGGGGAAGCTCTCGCCTCCGCGGTTGACACTGGTGATACGGAAGCTGTAGACAACGCCGGGTGTGAGCTCTACTTCCATAAAGGGCCGCTTCACGTTGGTTCCGTTGTCGAACCCGCTGGTTCCAGTGGCCATATAGACATTGTAGGTTGTGGGGTGGGCGGTGGGCTCCAGCGGGTCGTCCTGCGCTGCCCATGTGAGTCGGGCCTTGCCGTCTGACAGCGTAGCCGAGAAATGGGTCGGTGGCAGTGGCTGCACTATGCAGGAACGGCCGTGCTGGCCGTTGACAAAGCGCAGTATGGTCTTGTAGAGCGAGCGGGCCAGGGCAAATCGGAAGTTAGGATCTTGGCCAAGAACCATGTCGGGAAAGTTTTGGTGCGACATGGTCTCGATGATGGCCGAGGGCACCTCTGGCAGCCGTGTCTCGGAATAGTTGCGGTCCCAAAGGTAGCGTCGGTTCCATTTCTTGTAGGTAGAGGGTATGTCGCGCATGATGCCGTCGAGCAGGGCCTTGGCGAAATCCTTGCTTGTCTGACGTGAGATTCCCGAGTTGAGTCGTCCGTCGTTGAAATTGGTGGTGCAGATGGCCAGTGAACCGATGATGTCATTGCCATTTGGCGCATAGCCTGCGTCGCTGTGAACGGCCAACGACAGTTCCAAGGGAACTTTCTTGCCCTCAAGCAGCGGCATGTAGACACTGCCGCCGCCCAGCCAGTTGCTCATGAGCGAACGCACGTTGATGTCGTCGCCATAGTCGTCGGTGCCGTTCTTCGTGCTGTAGTATCGGTAGGGAGTTCCCGCCCATTGGGCGTAGTATCTTGCTCCCTCCAAGCAGCGGGGCAGTCCGCTCGTTGAGCCGCCGCGCTCTATGTTTCCCATGCCGCCGCCGAAGCGCACCGCATCGGTTGTCACGAGTCCCCGTGTCTTGGACAGGTTGGTCACGACCACTTGGTTGTAGGGGGAGCATCCTTGGTCGAAGTCGAACGTGCCTAAATAGACCCACGTGCCGCCTCCCATGCGCTGGTTGACGTGGAAGCGGGTCTCCTGTCCCTTGTGGCAGACGATGTATTCCGCATCGGGAACGCTGCCGTCGACAGTGGCATAGCTTACGTATACGGCATATCTGCCCGCTTTTTGGAGTTGGGGGCGATAGACGCTCTGTGATAGGTTCTTGTCTTTCTTCTGCGTGAGGTTCATCCTCACCGTGCCGTTGGCAAAGGGATTCTCTCCCATCTGGTAGTTGCCCGAGTGCCAGGCGAAGCCCTTGCCCGGCGCGTCCACCCACGAGGATTTGCCCGATGTCTCCTTATAATAGGAAGCATTGGAGGAGCCGTTGTTGTCTACGATGACCTCTTCGGTCTGCCAGTCGCGCTCACGTGGGGTGAAGACATTGGCTCCGGCGTTCTCAAGCATGGGAATGAGGTAGGGCACGACGATGGTCTGGGTGAACAAGTCCTCGGTGGTGCAGAACAGATTCGGCCTTTGCCATTTCCACACTCCCTTGTTGTTGTCGTAGTAGCGGCCATGCGACGCCCACACCACAAGATGCCTGTTGAAGAGTCCGTGCGAAGGGTGGCTTGGGGCGGAGACGTTTGTCACCCATGGCAAGCCGTCGTAGTCGGTGGAGCCCCACGCCCCCTTGTAGCTTGCAGCGTCGATGGCCAGCTCTTCGATGAGCGAGCCGTTGGTTCGGATTCGTATCTTGTAGTCGTCGTAGGGGTGGGGGAGCGCCTTCCTTACTTTCTTGTAAATCTTCTCTACATATTTTTTGGTGAACTGCTGTTGCGAGAAGTACTCGTCCATGGTGATGTCGACCGTGGATTTGCTGTCGTCGATGGCCAGCTTCTTCATCTTTGCCGGCTGGAGCAATTCTCCCTCATTGGGCTTGTAAGTGTAGAAATAGGCACTAAGCCGTCTTTCCGCCTTCTCCTTGAGGGCGGTGCTTTGGGCGCTGACGGTTGTGGTGGCCATCAGCAAGCCTGCAATCAGAAGCGTGTTTCTTATTATCTTGCTATTGTCTCTTTGGAAAGTCATTATCGGTTAGTTTTCCCTCTGTCGGAATCCCCTGCCTCTCAGATGCCCGTGACGAAGTTCTCAGGCTTCTTGCCCTTGAAGCTTTGGTAATAGAGCTTGATGTCTCTCATTTCCTTCTCAGCATTGCCCGATGGGTGGATGACCTTGGTGCATTGGATGAGCTTGCGTTCATAGTCCACTCCAAAGAGCAGGATGGGTATCTGTGCTTTGAGCGCGATATAGTAGAAACCAAGTTTCCAGTCGGGATTTGGCGAGCGTGTACCCTCTGGCGTGATGCAGAGGCGGAAGTCGTCGCGCCTTTTGGCCTCGTCGGCCAGTTGGTCGGTCAGGCTGCAGTGCTTGGAACGCCATACGGGAATGCCACCGATATGTCGGAACCAAGCGCCCAAGGGACCTTTGAACCATTCCTTCTTCATCAGGAAGTTGATGTGCATGTTCTCAGCGCGCATGTAGAGCTGGCCGATGACAAAGTCCCAGTTGCTGGTATGGGGAGCCAGACAGATGATGCATTTGCGGGGAATGGGCTGGGCTACATTCTTCGTCCAGCCCATTTTCTTATATAACAGCCAACTATATAAATTAGTTGAGTCCATTCAGCTGGTCGATGATTTCGTTCACGTTCTTGTTGAAGTCCTCCACAAGCTTGGCAAAGTATACTTTGCGCTTCATGCCGGGCTCTGGGTGTGAGATGCGGCTGATGAAGTCGCTGTGTATTTTCAGAATACTTGTCAATATAGCCTCGACGGTGTCTTCGTCGGCTTTAGCTCCATAAAGTGAATGGGCAACTCCTTCTGCGAACAGGTCACTGCAAACGTAGTTGATTGATCGTTTTAAATCTCTTTTGTTAGCCATAGCGAATGTATTTTAGATAACAATCTGTTTTCAATTCCCAAAATTAGACAAAAAATAGGAACAAACAAATATTTTCATGTTTTTTTTGATCCTTCACAATGATTTAAGGCCCAATAATTTTAGTTTATCAACGGAAATTCGTAATTTTGCATTGAAATATTGTTCTTAATAAAAAATCGATTCGCAAAATGGAAATCAGTCTTTTGCAGAAGGAGCGTGCTGCTTATCAGCCGAAACTTCCTAAGGGTCTTCAGGGCGCTGTGAAAGTAGTGGAGGGTGAACCCACTCAGAGTGTTGGTGATCAGGATGAGATCAAGAAGCTATTCCCCAACACCTATGGAATGCCTCTCGTTGAGTTTGTCAAGGGTGACAAGGAGAATAACCAGAAGATGAACATTGGTGTGATACTCTCTGGTGGCCAGGCTCCTGGCGGCCACAATGTGATTTGTGGCCTTTTTGATGCCATCAAGAAGATGAACCCCGAGAACAGGCTCTATGGATTCCTGATGGGTCCCGGCGGCCTTGTGGACCATGAGTACATGGAACTCACCGCTGACATTATCGACCAGTACCGCAACACGGGTGGCTTCGACATGATTGGTTCAGGAAGAACGAAACTTGAGAAAGAAGACCAATTCGAGAAAGGTCTCCAAATTATCCGCAAGCTCGACATCAAGGCCATTGTGATTATCGGTGGCGACGACTCTAACACCAATGCCTGTGTGCTTGCAGAATACTACGCTGCCAAGAAATACGGTGTGCAGGTCATTGGCTGCCCCAAGACAATCGATGGTGACCTCAAGAACGAGCAGATTGAGACTTCTTTTGGCTTCGACACGGCCACAAAGACTTATTCTGAGATTATCGGCAACATTGAGCGCGACTGCAACTCAGCCCGCAAATACTGGCACTTCATCAAGTTGATGGGTCGCTCGGCCTCGCACATCGCCTTGGAGTGCGCCCTCCAGACACACCCCAACATCTGCTTGATTTCCGAGGAGATTCAGGAGAAGGATTATACCCTCAACCAGATAGTGGAGCGCATCGCAACGTCGGTGGCCCATCGGGCGGAGAGGGGCGACAACTTCGGCGTGGTCTTGATTCCCGAAGGCCTCATCGAGTTCATCCCCGCCATCGGCCGCTTGATAGCCGAGCTCAACGACCTGCTTGCCGCACATGGCTCAGACTACAAGGATTTGGCACCTGCCGAGCAGCGCGCCTACATCTTGGCACATCTGAGCAAGGAGAACGCGGCTACGTTCAAGACTCTGCCAAAAGGCGTGGCACGCCAGCTTTCCCTCGACCGTGATCCGCATGGAAACGTGCAGGTGTCGCTCATCGAGACCGAGAAGCTCCTCGCCGAGATGGTTGGCGACCTGCTCGCAGAGTGGGAGAAGGAGGGTAAGTTCAAGGGCAAGTTCGCAGCCCAGCACCATTTCCTTGGCTACGAGGGCCGCTGCGCAGCTCCCTCCAACTTCGACGCAGACTACTGCTACGCTTTGGGTACTTCGGCTGCCCACCTCATTGCCAATGGCAAGACCGGCTACATGGCTGTCGTGAAGAATACCACCGCCAAGCCCGAAGATTGGAAAGCCGGCGGCGTGCCCATCACGATGATGATGAACATGGAGCGCCGCAACGGTGAGATGAAGCCGGTTATCCGCAAGGCTCTGGTCGACCTCAATGGCAAGCCGTTCAAGACTTTCGCGGCACAGCGCAACGAATGGGCGAAGACAGCGTCGTATGTCTATCCCGGCCCCGTGCAGTATTGGGGGCCTGCGTCTGTGTGCGACCAGTGCACGAAGACCTTGAAGCTCGAGCTCGAATAAACGTAGACATTCCTGACTTTTAATGACCAGTTCACCTAATCCTCCTGAAAAGATTCATCCTGACAAAACGACTGGATTCAGTTGGCGTGCGTTGCACGCTCGTTTGCCAAGGTGGTTCTGGTGGTTGGGTGGACTGGTTCTTGTGTTTGTCTATGTTTGGATTTTCTATTTTTTCTTCGTCAGTCCCACGGGCTTCCGTTGGCGCGCCCTCTATGGCGACGCCCGCTATCCCCAGGGCTACGAGATTCATGGCATAGACATCTCCCATTATCAAGGCAAGATAGACTGGGTGGAGTTGCGCAACGGCATGATAAGTGGCTGCCCCTTGCGCTTCATCATCATCAAGTCGACGGAAGGCGACAAGCGCTTGGACGAGAACTTCTATGAAAATTTCCAAGCTGCGCGCGACTATGGCTTCATACGTGGCGCCTACCATTTTTGGAACGACAAGTCGGCTCCGCGCGAGCAGGCCTATTTCTTTCTGAGCAAGGTGCATCTTGAGGACGGCGACTTGCCTCCTGTGCTTGACATAGAGCACAAGCCAGCCGGCAGAAGTGTGGAGGACTTCCAGCGTGACGTGCTCACATGGCTGCATATCGTAGAGGACCGCTACCATGTGAAGCCCATCATCTATACCTATTACAAATTCAAGCAAACTTACCTCTCTGCCTCCGTCTTTGACGACTATCCTTATTGGATAGCCCACTACTACGTGGACAAGGTGGAATACAAGGGGCCATGGAAATTCTGGCAGCACACCGATGCCGGACGCTTGCCGGGCATCAAGGGATATGTTGATTTCAACATCTACAATGGAAGCTTCTACGATTTGAAGAAACTCACCATTGGAAACCAAGACCAAGAATATTGATGGTCTACGCCCCCGCGGGCGAGAGGGGCCTCAAGTGTTTTCGCTGGGTCGTGGAGTCAACCCCACCGGCAAAGGATGAATGGAGAGGATACGACAAAGGAGCGCCGGGTCGATGCCCGACGCTCCTTTGTCAATATGTAGGTTGAGAATGGAATCAGCTGTAAAGATAACGTTTGATGGAGCGTTTGGGAGTCTTGGCAAACTCCTCGTCGTGAATCTCTATTCCGGCAATCTTGCTGTAGCCAGGCAGGCTGTTGTTGAGGTTCTGTCTGTTCTGTTCCATCACAGACTTCAGGTCGTCCTTGTTGAAGCCCATGTTCTTCATCATGTCGAAGTCGGGATACACCAAAGCGTAGAGCTTTTCGTTGCGCTGCACCACGACGCTTTCCACCACCATCGGCAGCGAGTTGAGCGCGTCCTCGATTTCTTCGGGATAGATGTTTTGTCCATTCGAGCCGAGGAGCATGTTCTTGGAGCGTCCCTTGATGAAGATGTTGCCCCCTGCGTCCATGGTGCCGAGGTCGCCGGTGTGGAACCAGCCATCCTCATCGAGCACAGCTTTCGTGGCCTCCTCATTCTTGTAGTAGCCCAACATCACGTTGGGACCCTTGCAGAGAATCTCGCCGGGAGTGTTGGCGGGGTCGGGGCTGTCAATCCTTACCTGCATGTGGAGTGCTGCCCGGCCACTGGAGCCCGGCACGTAGGTCTTGTAGTCGGCGTAGGCGATGATGGGGGCGCATTCCGTGGCCCCGTAGCCCACAGTGTAGTGGAATCCGATGCGGTGGAGGAAACGTTCCACCTCCTGGTTGAAGGCAGCCCCACCGATGATGACCTCGTAGAATTCTCCGCCGAACGCCTTTGACACCTGGTCGCAAATCCTGTCGTCGATCTTGTCCTTGATGATGGGCATGTTGAGCAGGAGCCGCATTCGGTTGTTCTGTATCTTGGGGAACACTTTTTTCTTGATGATTTTCTCGATGACGAGCGGCACGGAGATGATGATTTTCGGCTTCACCTCTGCAAACGACTGGGCGATGATGGCCGGCGAGGGAACGCGTGTAAGGTAGTAGATGTGGCAACCGTGAAGAAACTCGAACATAAACTCGAATGCCATGCCGTACATGTGGGCCATGGGCAGGATGCTGATTACCGAGTCGCCGGGGTTAAGGTGCGGCCCCACATTGGTCAAGGCGAAGTCGGCGTTGCTCCACAGCGCGCGGTAGGGAATCATCACGCCTTTCGAGAACCCTGTCGTGCCGCTGGTGTAGTTGATCATGGCCAGTTCGTCGGGATTCTGGTCCATGTAGTAATTCACGTGTTCCTTGCGGAAGTACTTGGGAAACTTCTTGCCGAACATCTCGTTCAGATGCTCGCGTGCGTAGGTCAGCTTGTCGGTGCGCGAAATCACCAGCGAATAGTCGGGGATGTAGACGATGCCCTCCAGCAGCGGCATCTTCGTTGGGTCTATCTCGGTGGCCACCACGTCGCCCACAAAGAGCAGCTTGGCTTCAGAGTGGTTGACGATGTTGTGGATCTGATCGGCGGTAAATTCATGCAGGATGGGAACGGCGATGGCTCCATAAGTGAGCGTTGCCAGGAAGGCTACGGCCCAGTTGGCGCTGTTGCGTCCGCAGAGCGCCACCTTGTCCCCCTTGTTGAGTCCGCTGCTCTCAAAGAGGATGTGGAGCTTTTCAATCTTGCGTGCCACATCATGATACTGCAGGGTCTGCCCCTTGAAGTCGGTCAGCGCGTCCTTGTCCCAGTTGTCGATGATTGACTTCTGGATATATTGGTTGAAGCATGGAATTCTATCCATATTTGTGTGGTTTGATTATAGTGCGTTCTGATATAAGTATCTTTTGATGCTCTTCTTGGGTGTCTTCTCAAACTCTTTCTCCCGAAGCACGATGGCGGCCAACTTGCAATATTGTGGCAGCGCGGCATTGAGGTCCCGGCGGTTCTGCTCCATGATTTTCAGCAGCTCGTCCTGGGTGAGTCCCAGCGATTTTGCGGCCTCCATGTCGGGATGCACGAGTCCGATGAGCTTGTTGCCCTTTTGGATCACGAGGCTTTCGTTGACCATCGCCATGTTGTTGAGCTTGTTCTCAATCTCCTCTGGATACACATTTTGGCCGTCGGCGCCGAGCAGCATGTTCTTGATGCGTCCGCGGATATAGATGAGTCCTCCCTCATCCATCGTTCCCAAGTCGCCCGTGTGGAACCATCCGTTCTCATCGATGGCGGCCTTGGTGGCTTCCGGGTTCTTGTAGTAGCCGGTCATCACGTTCTCTCCCCGTGTGATGATCTCGCCCGGCTTGTGTGCGGGGTCGTCGCTGAGGATTCTCACCGTCATGTTCGACACTGCCCTGCCGCAGGAGCCAGGCTTGAGCTCCTCGTGGTGGCAGAAGCTGATCATGGGCCCCGTCTCGGTGGCGCCATAGCCCACGGCCAAGGGGAAGTGGATGTCCATCAGGAATCGCTCCACCTCCTTGTTGAGTCCTGCGCCGCCGATGATGAGTTCCTTGACATTGCCGCCAAATTCCTTCATCACGAGGTCGCGCACGTGTTCTTTCACCTTGTGGCTGACCAATGGCATGTTCAGCATCAGTTTCATCCTGTTGGTCTCCACGATGGGGAACACCTTCTTGCGCACAATCTTCTCAAGCACCAACGGCACGCTTGCGATAAGGCTTGGGCGAAGCTCCTGCAGAGTCTCCGAAACCAGCGTGGGACTGGGCAGGCGAGTGAGGAAATGGATATGGAGCCCGTAAGTGAATCCGAACAGGAAGTCGAGCATCAGGCCATACATGTGGGCCAATGGCAGGAACGAGAGGGTGTTCTCGCCTGGCTTCGTGACGGGACCCAAGGTCTTGTGGGCCCAGGCCACATTGCCCAAGAGCGAGCGATAGGTGAGCATGACCCCTTTGGAGAAGCCCGTCGTGCCGCTTGTATAGTTGATGAGGGCCAGGTCGTCGGGCTTGTCCTCGTAGTAGCTGATGTGTTCCTTGCCGAAGAATTTAGGGAATTTCCTGCCGAACATCTCGTTCAGGTGCTCACGCGCGTTCTCCAGGTCCAAAGAGCGTGTGAATACCACCGACAGGTCGGGAATGTAGACAATGGCCATCAGGTTTGGCATCTTGTCGTGGTCGAGCGTGGTGGCCACAATGTCGCCCACGAAGAGCAACTTGGCTTCCGAATGATTGATGATGTTGTAAACCTGCTCGGGCTTAAACTCATGCTGGATGGGAACGGCCACGGCTCCATACGTGAGCGTGGCGAGGAACACGACACCCCAGTTGGCACTGTTGCGGCCGCAGAGGGCCACCTTGTCGCCTTGCCTAAGGCCTATGCTCTCAAACATGATGTGCAGCTTCTCGATCTTGCGGGCCACATCATGATATTGGAGCGTTATGCCTTTGTAGTCGCTGAGGGCATCTTCGTTCCAGTTCCTGACGATACTGTCTTTAATGTATGCGTTGAAGTTCTTTAAAGGTTCCATTGCACAAACCTTGAAATTTTGTGCAAAGGTAATATCAATTTTGCTCAATCCAAAATAAAATGTGCAATATTTTGTCCTTTCCTCTATCTTTTCCTATTTTACCTCCGTTTTCGTCATGCTCGCTTATCATTTTAGCGGGATAATTGTTCTATTTTTCGGTTACTCATATTTCATGCTTTTTGCCGGATGGATATGGGAAATGAGATAGCTTGGGGCGATCAGCACGGAGACGCAGATTATGAGTGTGGCCACGTTGAGCGCCACTATCCACAAGCCGTCCACTTCCACGGGGACAGCGTTCACATAGTAGGTGGCGGGGTCGAGCTTCACAAGTCCCGTGGAGGCTTGCAGGGCCACAATGCCCAGTCCAATCAGGTTGCCGAAGAGGAGTCCGCGGCCGATGATGAATGTGGCGAACCATAGGAAGGTGTGGCGGATGAGTCCGTTGCGCGCCCCCAAGGCCTTGAGGATGCCAATCATGCCCGAGCGCTCGAGGATGATGATGAGCAGGCCGGAAATCATGGTGACACCCGACACGGCTATCATTAGAGCCAAGATAATCCAGACGTTCATGTCCAGGAGATCGAGCCAGGCGAATATCTGCGGATTGATCTCGCGTATGGTCTTGAAGGAATAGGTGGCTCCATACTTGTCCACCTTGCGGTTCACCGTTTCCATCACTTGCTGCTCTGCTATGGGCAGCTCTTGGGGCGAGGCCACGGTGAGTTCGGCTCCGGTGGCCTGGTCGGGTTCCCAGCCATTGAGCCTCACCACGGTGTGGAGGTCGGCGTAGACAATCACCTTGTCGTAGAGCGAGAGGTTGGTCTGGTAGATTCCACTAATGGTGAACCTGCGGGTGCGCAGCCCATCTTTGTCTATGAAGTAGGCAAACACCCGGTCGCCCGACTTCAGCTGCAGTTTGTCGGCCATCTGCTTGGATATGAGAATCTTGTTGCCGTCCCGTTTGCTGGAGAAGTGGGGCACGGTGCCGCTCACCATGTTTTGTTGGATGAATTTGGGGTCGAATTCCTCGGCAACGCCTTTCAACTGCACACCGAGGAAGTCGTTGTCGGTCTTCAAAATGCCCTCTTTCATAGCGAAGCGCTCCGCGTGGGCTATGCCTTTCAGACGGCTAAGGGCGTTGACCATGGAGTCGTCCATCACTATGGGGTATTGCTCAGAGCTTTGCAGTGTGGTGAATTCGGCCACTTGCATGTCGCCGCCGAAGCCCTTCACCTTTCCCTGCACAGTGTGCTTAAACCCCATCACCACGCAAACGCTCACAATCATCACCGCCAGTCCGATGGCCACGCCGGCCGTGGCGATGCGTATGGCAGGTTTGGAAACGTGACGTTTGTCTTCGCCCTCTGCGGTGAAGATTCGTTTGGCTATAAAAAGAGGTAAATTCATGTTTGTATATTTTTCTCTTGTGTGCGCATGTTGCGCCTTGTCTTGGCGTGGGGCAAGTTTGGCCCTCGCCCATTCGGCTTGGGCGGAGGGTTTGCTTGCGCTTCCTCCTTCCCGCTATGGCTGGGTTGGGACATGCTGGTCCCCGCCTCCTTTTGGCTTGTCATAAACCAGCGTCCGCGCAATCCTTATTGGACTGTCCTGGCTTGCGGCGCGCTTGGACACAGGTCCGCTTGGCTTGGCGGGAGCGTTTTTGTCTTTATTCGTCGTCCACCCTGCCGGGGTAGGTCTCCAAGGCCTTCTTCAGCACGATCAAGGCGCGGCAGAGATCTTCCTTTTTCAGCACGTAGGCGATTCTCACCTGGTTGCGCCCGGCGCCTGGAGTGGTGTAGAAGCCGGCGGCGGGAGCCATCATAACGGTCTCGCCCTCATAGTCGAACTCTTCCAGACACCAGCGGCAGAATTTCTCGCTGTCGTCGACGGGGAGCTTGGCCACTGTGTAGAAGGCTCCCATGGGGATGGGAGAGTAGACGCCTTTGATGCGGTTCAGCCCGTCGATGAGGCATTTGCGGCGCTCGCAATATTCGTCATACACCTCACGATAGTAGTCCTGGGGAGCGTCGAGTGAGGCCTCGGCCACTATCTGTCCCAAGAGTGGGGGAGAGAGGCGGGCCTGGCAGAATTTCATCACGGTCTGCCTCACCTCGGCGTTCTTTGTTATCAGGCAGCCAATGCGGATGCCGCACTCGCTGTAGCGTTTCGACACGGAGTCGATGAGCACTGTGTTCTGCTCTATGCCCTCCAAGTGCATGGCCGAGATATAGGGAGAGCCCGTGTAGATGTATTCGCGGTAAACCTCGTCGGAGAAGAGGTAAAGGTCGTATTTCTTCACCAAGTCGCGAATCTGGTTCATCTCGCGGCGTGTATAGAGGTAGCCGGTAGGGTTGTTGGGGTTGCAGATCATGATGGCCCGCGTGTGCTCATTGATGAGCTTTTCAAACTGCTCCACGTGGGGCAGGGCGAAGCCCTCCTCTATGGTGGTGGGTATGGTGCGGATCTTGGCTCCCGCCGAGATGGCGAACGACACATAGTTGGCGTAGGCCGGCTCGGGGATGATGATCTCGTCTCCCGGGTTGAGGCAACTCATGAAGGCGAAGAGCACGGCCTCGGAACCGCCGGCGGTGATGATGATGTCGTCGGGTTCCACGATGATGTTGAATCTCTTGTAGAACGCGCATAGCTTCTCCCTGTAGCTGAGGAATCCCTGTGAGGGAGAGTATTCAAGCACTTTGCGGTCGATGTGCTTCAGAGCGTCGAGTCCACATTGGGGAGTGGGCAGGTCGGGCTGGCCGATGTTCAGGTGGTAGACTTTGATTCCACGGTTTCGTGCCGCTGCTGCCAAAGGAGCCAATTTTCTGATTGGTGACTCGGGCATTTCCAAACCACGATTTGATATTTTTGGCATAGCAATTAAATTTAATATTAGCACGCAAAGATAACAATTTTATTTTATATGCAGGATTTTTTTGGGGGAAAATTATTGATTCTATCTCAACGTTTTCCTTTGTTCATCCTTAATTCCGCAACCTTATTCAGACTTCTATAACAACGAGCGTCTGCACATGAGCCTTGATTGGAAAACACCAGCAGAAGCTGCCCTTTGTTCTGGCGAGTTGAAGAAAAAGTGGGTAAGCCACAAAGAAAATTTCTTAAAAAAGGAGATCGTATGAAGAAAAATCCGTAACTTTGGGGCGACCTACAGGCGTGGGACATCCATGTTGTGTGGCAACTGTCACACAACAATAGAACAACCGTCACGCAACAATAGAACAGCTGTCACACAACTGTGCGACAACTGCCCCAACTGTAGCGTTTTGGCTTCCTTTTGTAGTTTAACGCTTTTGGTTGACTACTTTAAGCCTTATTTTTAATGTTGGT